>Ga0207427_100158_pt1 | contig 76687 bp, 69 predicted proteins | sample AraplaCL_Cvi_mMS_FD_184268 | JGI IMG/M metagenome (GOLD analysis project Ga0207427, IMG submission 184268) | Arabidopsis root microbial communities from the University of North Carolina, USA - plate scrape CL_Cvi_mMS (SPAdes) (version 2) | ecosystem: Host-associated > Plants > Roots > Endosphere ... | reverse complement strand
CCCGCCGCCGCCGACCGCGAGCTGCCGCAGGCACGCCTCGCGCAGGCGCTCGCGCTCGCCGCCGCGGGGCGCTACGAACCGGCCCTGCGCGCGCACAAGGCGCTGCTGCAGTCCGAGCGCGGGCCCCTGCGCGAGGCGGCCCTCTACAACCTGGGCAACCTGCATCTGCGCGAGGCCCTGAAGGCCGCCGCGAGCGCGCCGGAAGGCGCTGCGCCGCTGCTGGAACTGGCCAAGCAGAGCTATCGCGACGCGCTGCGCGCCGAACCGGCCGACTGGGACGCGCGCTACAACCTCGAGCGCGCGCTGCAACTGGCGCCGGAGGTCGACGAGGCGGCCACGGACGACAGCGAGCCGGAACCGGACAAGGAGATCACGATCACCACCGCGCCGGCCGGCCGGAGCGACCTGCCATGAGCCGCACGTGGCGCGCGAGCCCGGCGCTGCGGCGCGGCTGGACGACCGGCGCGGCCGGCGCGCTCCTGCTGCTGGCCTGCGCGATGCCCGCGCTCGACATGCCGCGCGACGCCGTCGACGCCGTGGTCGTGTTCGACATCACGCAGAGCATGGACGTCCGCGACGTCGAGGTCGACGGCGCACGCGTCAGCCGGCTCGAGTTCGCGCGCGAATCGGCACGCCGAGCGCTGCGCGGGCTGCCCTGTGGATCGCGCATCGGCTGGGCAGCCTTCACCGAGTACCGCACGCTGATGCTGCTGGCGCCCATCGAGGTCTGCGGCAACTACGGCGACCTGCTGTCGACGCTGTCGCATGTCGACGGGCGCATGCGCTGGGGCAACGCGAGCGAGGTGTCCAAGGGGGTGTACTGGGCGCTGCGCGCGGCCAAGGAGGTGGCGGGCCGGCCTGCGCTGGTCTTCGTCACCGACGGGCAGGAAGCGCCGCCGCTGGGCGAGTCGGGCGCGCCGATGTTCGACGACCTCGCGCCCGGCCAGGTCCACGGCTGGCTGGCGGGCGTCGGCGGGCCGGCGCCGCTGCCGATCCCGCGCACGGACGCCGAGGGCCGCCCGGCCGGCGACTGGCGCGCGCAGGACGTCGTCCAGCGCACCCCGCTGCCGGGCCGGCCACCGTCGCACGAGCAGCTGTCCGAACTGCACGAGGCGCACCTGCGTGCGCTCGCGACGCACGTCGGCTTGGACTACGCGACGCTGGACGACGCGGCGGCGCTCGGCCGCCTGCTGCGCGATCCGCGTCTCGCGCGGCGTGTCGCGGCCCCGACGGACGTCTCCTGGGTGCCCGCCGCGATCGCGCTCGCCCTGCTCGCCTGGCACTTCCGGCCGGACGCGCGGCGGCGCCGGATCAGTCGTACTTCAGGTACTTGAAGCGCGGGTCGTCGGGCGTGCCCTCGAGCACCGCGCCGGGTTCGGTCGCCGGGCGCCACATCAGCACGTCCTCGATCTTGCGCGCGAGCGCGAAGTCCTTCTCCGTCACGCCCTTGGCTGAATGGTTCATCAGCTTGACGATGACGAAGGCGTAGGACACGGTCAGGTCGGGGTGGTGCCAGGCCGCCTCGGCGAGGTGGCCCACGGTATTGACGACCATCAGCGTCGCCTTCCACCCGCCGGTCTTGTACTTGCGGCGGATCCAGCCGTCCTCCAGGTACCAGGCGGGCAATTCGGCCTTGAGTCGCGCCTCGATCTCGTCGGGGCCGAAGACCTCGTCGGCGGCCTTCCTGCGCCATTGCGTCATGCCAGTCTCCTTCCCGGGCGCGCCTGGCGGCGGCCGGCGACGTCCGACGGCCCCCAGGGCCAGATGCGCCGGAACACGCCGTCGCGGGCGACCCACGCGTGCTGCAGCGCGGCGAGGACGTGTCCGGCGACGAGCGCCGTGAACAGCCATCCCGTGGCCACGTGCAGGCCGTTGAGCGCGTCGTAGACGGCCGGGACGTCGGGCCCCCACGGGGCGATCGGGTGGCCGAAGAAGCGCACGCCGTGCTTGCTGAAGTTGGAGGCGACGTAGCCCGAGACCGGCATCACGACCATGCAGGCGTACAGCGCACCATGTCCCAGGCTCGCCGCCCCCTGCTGCCGGGCCGTCATCGACGTCGGCCAGGCCGGCGGCCGATGCGCCAGCCGCCAGGCCACGCGCAGCACGATGGCCAGGCCCAGCACGATGCCCGCCGACTTGTGCAGGTTGATGACGGCGCCGCGCGATGGCGTGCCCCGGGGCGCGATCTCGTCGAGCAGGAAGCCGAACGCGATCTGTGCCAGCAGCGCGACACCGATGAGCCAATGCAGGACAGCGGCAACCCGGTCGTAGCGGGCGGCGGGGGAAACGACGTGCGCGGGGGTGGCCATGCCGGCTGGGCACGCAACGACCGTGCCAACGCCGAAGCGCTCAGTCGTGCTGCGCGACGGTCTCGCGGCGCTCGACCCAGGCGGCGATGTCGTCCAGCCCGATCCGCCACGTGCCCGGGTCGTCGCGATGCAGGGCCGGCCGCCATCCGCGCCGGTCGTGCAGGCCGGGGCCGACCGCGATGGCGCCCGCGACCGGATCCGCCGCGAAGTAGGCGCTGCGCGTGACCAGCACCGCCAGCCCGGCCGCGCGCGCGGCGGCGACGCCGGCCGGCGAGTCCTCGATGGCCACCACCCGCGCGGCGGTCTCGCCCAGCCGCCGCAGCGCGGCCAGGTAGACCTCGGGGTCGGGCTTCTTGCGCCGCACGTCCTCGCCGCAGACGACGGCGGCGAAGCGGTCCTGCCACGACGCGCCCAGGTGCCGCTGCAGCAAGGCGTCGACGTTGGCGCGGCTGGTCGTCGACGCGATGCCCATGCGCACGCCGCGCGCCCGGCACTCCTGCATCAGCGGCAGGACGCCGCCGCGCAGCGCAACCGTGCCATTGGCGACCAGGTCCGCGTAGGTCGCGTTCTTGCGGGCGTGCAGCGAGCGCGCGAGCGTCTCGCGATCGCGCGCCAGCGCGGGGGCGTCGGCGCGCGCGGCCATGTCGGCCAGCAGGCGCTCGCGGCCGCCGGTCACGTGCAGCAGCTGGCCGTAGCGCGTCTCGCTCCAGTGCCAAGGCAGGCCGAGGGCCTCGAACGCCTGGTTGAAGGCCACGCGGTGGCCGTCGCGCTCGGTCTCGGCGAGGACGCCGTCGACGTCCCACAGCAACGCGTCGATCCCGGCCATGGCGCGCCCTACTCGCCGAGCGCCCGCCGGCGCCGCTCCATCAGGCGCCAGATGAACGGCGTGAAGATCAGCTGCATCGCCAGCTCCATCTTCCCGCCGGGCACGACGATGGTGTTGGCGCGCGACATCCAGGAGTCGTGCAGCATGCTGCGCAGGTACTGGAAGTCGATGCCCTTGGGGTTGGCGAATCGGATCACCACCATGCTCTCGTCGGCCGACGGGATGCCGCGCGCCACGAACGGGTTGGACGTGTCCACCATGGGCACGCGCTGGAAGTTCACGTGCGTGTGGGTGAACTGGGGGCAGATGTAGTTGGCGTAGTCGGGCATGCGGCGCAGGATGATGTCGGTCACGGCCTCCGTCGAATAGCCGCGCTGCTGGCGGTCGCGGCACAGCTTCTGGATCCACTCGAGGTTGATGACGGGCACGACGCCGATCAGCAGGTCGGGGTGCCGCGCGATGTCCACGCCCGGCGCGACGACCGCGCCGTGCAGGCCCTCGTAGAACAGCAGGTCGGTGTCGGCCGGCAGCGCCTCCCAAGGCGTGAACGTGCCCGGCTCCTGGCGCCAGGCGGCGGCCTCCGCGGCGTCGTGCAGGTACTTGCGCGACGTGCCGCTGCCGCATTCGCCATAGCTGCGGAACAGTTGCTCGAGCTCGTGGAACAGGTTGTTCTCCGGGCCGAAGTGGCTGAAGTGGCGGTTGCCGGCCTTTTCGGCCAGAGCCGACCGGCGGCGCATCTCGGCGCGGTCGTAGCGATGGAAGCTGTCGCCCTCGACCACCGCGGCGCGCACGCCCTCGCGGCGGAAGATGTTCTCGAAGGTGTGCGTCACCGACGTCGTGCCGGCGCCCGACGATCCCGTGATCGCGATGATGGGATGGCGTTCGGACATGGCGCTTCAGTCCCGGAACAGGCTGCGCTCGGTGAACAACGGGGTGCCGGCCTCGCGCGCGAGCGGTTCGTGGTGATAGCGCTCGATCAGCTCGACCTCGTCGCGCGAGCCGAACACCAGGCCCACGCGCTGCTGCAGCGCGGCGGGCTTGACGCCCAGCATCGGCTGGCGGCCGGTGCTGGCCCGCCCGCCCGCCTGCTCCATCACGAAGCCGATCGGGTTGGCCTCCTGCAGCAGGCGCGGCCGGCCCGGCTGTTCCTCGCGCGTGTCGCGCGGATGCAGGTAGACGCCGCCGCGCAGCAGGATGCGGTGCGCCTCGGCGACCGCGCTGGCGATCCAGCGCGTGTGGAAGTCCGCGCCGCGCACGCCCGACCGGCCGGCCAGGCATTCGTCCACGTAGCGCCGCACGGGCGGCTCCCAGAAGCGGTGGTTGGACGCATCGATGGCGAACTCGCGCGTGCGCGCCGGCACCTGGATGTCCGGATGCGTCAGCAGGAACTCGCCGAGCACCGGATCGAGCGTGAAGCCGGCCACGCCGTTGCCCACGCTCAGCACGAACAGCGTCGTCGGCCCGTACATGGCGTAGCCGGCCGCCACCTGCGCCGCGCCCGGCTGCAGGAAGTCAGCCTCGACGAGTTCGCGCGCGCCGCTGGCCACCTCCGGCGGTGCGCGCAGGATCGAGAACAGGCTGCCCACCGGCACGTTGACGTCGACGTTGCCCGAGCCGTCGAGCGGCTCGAACAGGAACAGGTACTTGCCGCGCGCCTGCGACTGCGGCGCGTGGCCCTGGACGGCATCGCCCAGGCGGCCCTGCGCCACGCCGCGGGCGATGGCCTTGCACGCCAGCGCGATGTCCAGGATCAGCGCGTTCAGTTCGCCGCTCGCCTGGGGAAAGCGGCGCCGCTCCTCGATGAGGTAGCGGGTCAGCGTCGAGCGTTCCTCCAGGGCCATGGCGGTCTTTCCTCGGTGCGTGGATGGTGGCGGATGCGGCGTCAGGCGGCTTGCGCGGTCGTGAACAGGCGGCTGCCGCGGATGTCCGCGGCCACCAGCGTCGTCAGGTCCTCGCGCGTGAGCGGCCGGTCGCGCTCGGAGAACAGGCGGGTCGCCTGGCGCAGGCGCGCGCGATCGAGCGCGTTGCGCACGCTGCGGGCGTTGGCGAAATTCGGGCGGGCCAGGCGCAGTGCGAGGTAGTCGGCGAAGGCCACGCGCGCCTGGTCGTCGAACGCGTAGTCCATCTCGCGCAGCATGGCGTCGCCGATGCGCAGCAGCTCGTCGTGCCCGTAGTCGGGGAACTCGAGGTGGTGCGCGATGCGCGAATGCATGCCGGGGTTGGACTGGAAGAAGACGTCCATGCGCGGGCGATAGCCCGCCAGGATCACGACCACGTCCTCGCGCTGGTTCTCCATCACCTGCAGCAGGATCTCGATCGCCTCCTGGCCGTAGTCGCGCTCGTTCTCCGGCCGATACAGGTAGTAGGCCTCGTCGATGAACAGCACGCCGCCCATGGCCTTCTTGAGCACCTCGCGCGTCTTGGGCGCGGTGTGGCCGATGTACTGGCCCACGAGGTCGTCGCGGGTCACGCACACGAGGTGCCCTTTGCGCGAGCGGCCGAGGCGATGCAGGATCTGCACCATGCGCAGCGCCACCGTCGTCTTGCCGGTGCCCGGGTTGCCGGTGAAGCACATGTGCAGCGACGGCGAACGCGACGGCAGCCCGAACTCGAGCCGCAGCGCGTCGATCACCAGCAGCGCCGCGATGTCGCGCACCCGCTGCTTGAGCATCGCCAGGCCGACCAAGTCGCGGTCGAGCTCGTCGAGCACGGGCTCGACCTGGCAGCGTTCGAGCATCTGCCCGACGGTCCGGGCGCCGGCCGGCGGCGCCGGCGCCGGCGCCGGAACCGGCTCGCGCAGCGCTGGCGTCATGCCCGGGATGGCGTAGAGGGCGTGGTTCATGCGTGGCTCGCGTCCGCTCGCGCTCAGTAGCGCTGGCCTTCGGGCCGCTCGGCCGCATAGCCGCGCACGGTGTAGCGCAGCGTGCGCCCCTCGGCCTCCTGGCGCAGCAGGCCGAAGCCCGGTTCGTCTGCGGGCCGGTTGACGATCAGGCTCATCGCGATGCTCTCCACGCCGCGCGTCGAGTCGAAGGCCATCAGGCGCACGTAGTGCCCGGGAAACGTCGCGCGGCAGGCGTTGAGCTCCATCAGCACGCCGGCGGCGTCCCGCAGGTCGAACATCGGCAGCCCGTACATCTCCCAGTACGTGTTGCGCGGATGCGGGTCGTCCGTGTACTCGATGCTCCACGCATAGCCGCGCGCGAGGCCGTACTCGATCTGCAGCACGATCTCCGCGTCGTCCAGATCGGGCAGGAAGCTGAACTGGCCTTGCGTGACGCGGCCGACGGGGGTGGTCATCATGGCGGGGTCCTCGTGCTGAGGTCTCAGTGGGCCGGCGTCGCGGTGGGCGCGTAGTCGCTGGTGTCGGTGGACGTGTAGTTGAAGGTGATGTCGCCCCAGGTGTCGAGCGCCTGCTTGAGCGGCGTGCACCAGCGGGCGGCGTCGCGCAGGATGTCGGGGCCCTCGCCCGCGAGGTCGCGCCCTTCGTTGCGCGCCTTGACCATGCACTCGAGCGCGACGCGGTTGGCCACGGCGCCGGCCTGGATGCCGGACGGGTGGCCGATCGTGCCGCCGCCGAACTGCAGGATCACGTCGTCGCCGAACAGCCCGAGCAGCTGGTGCATCTGGCCGGCGTGGATGCCGCCCGAGGCCACGGGCATCACCTTGCGGATGTCCGCCCAGTCCTGGTCGAAGTGCAGTCCGCGGGCCAGGTCGACGCGGTTGAAGCTCTGGCGGCAGACGTCGTAGTAGCCCTGCACGGTCGGCGGATCGCCCTCGAGCTTGCCGACCGCCGTGCCGGCGTGCAGGTGGTCGACGCCGGCCAGGCGCAGCCACTTGGCCATCACGCGGAAGCTCACGCCGTGGCTCTTCTGCCGCGTGCACGTGCTGTGGCCGGCGCGGTGCATGTGCAGGATCATGTCGTTGCGGCGCGCCCAGTTGGCGATGCTCTGGATCGCGGTCCAGCCGATCACGAGGTCCACCATCACCACGACGGAGCCGAGCGACTTGGCGAACTCGCCGCGCTCGTACATGTCCTCCATCGTGGCGGCCGTGATGTTCAGGTACGAGCCCTTGACCTCGCCGGTCGCCGCGCTCGCCTTGTTGACCCCGTCCATCACGTACAGGTAGCGGTCGCGCCAGTGCATGAAGGGCTGCGAGTTGATGTTCTCGTCGTCCTTCATGAAGTCGAGCCCGCCGCGCAGCCCCTCGTAGATCACGCGGCCGTAGTTGCGCGCCGACAGGCCCAGCTTGGGCTTGGTGGTGGCGCCCAGCAGCGGCCGGCCGAACTTGTCCAGCCGCTCGCGCTCGACGATCAGCCCCGTGGGCGGCCCCTTGAACGTCTTGACGTAGGCCACGGGGATGCGGATGTCCTCCAGGCGCAGGCCCTTGAGCGGCTTGAAGCCGAACACGTTGCCGATCAGGCTGGCCGTCATGTTGGCGATCGAGCCTTCCTCGAACAGGATCAGGTCATAGGCGATCCACGCGAAGTACTGGCCCTCGGCATGGGGCACGGGTTCGACGCGGAACGCCTTGGCGCGGTAGTTGTCGCAGGCGGTCAGGCGATCCGTCCACACCACCGTCCAGGTCGCGGTCGACGACTCCCCCGCGACGGCCGCTGCCGCCTCGACCGGATCGACCCCGTCCTGCGGCGTGATGCGGAACAGGCACACGACGTCGGTGTCGGCCGGCACGTAGTCGGGCATCCAGTAACCCATCTGGCGGTACTTGAGGACGCCCGCGGCGTAGCGCGCCTTGGCGTCGGTGATCAGGCCGGGTTCGACGGGCTTGTTCATGGCGGGCTCCGGGTGGGTCGGCGGGACGTCATCGACCCGCCAAGCCAATGTAGGTTTGCCCACCGATAAGCGCCATTCAGTTATTCTTCATCGTCGATTCAGGATTTGCTGAATGAACATCACCTTCCGCCAGTTGCGCGTGTTTGCCGAGGTGGCTCGCCACCTCAGCTTCGCGCGCGCGGCGCAGGCGCTGCACCTGACGCCGCCCGCGGTGACGATGCAGGTCAAGGAGATCGAGAGCCAGGTCGGGCTGCCGCTGTTCGAGCGCCAGGGCCGCGGCGTGACGCTGACCACCACCGGCGAATACTTCCTCGTCTACGCCAAGCGCCTGCTGTCGACGCTCAAGGACGCCGAGGACGCGATGGCGCGCTTCCGCAAGCTCGAGACCGGGCTGCTGACGATCGGCATGGTCAGCACGGCGCAGTACTTCCTGCCCAGCCTGCTCGTGCGCTTTCGCGACGAGCATCCCGGCGTCGACATCCGCCTGCGCGTGACGGGCAACCGCGAGGCGCTGCTCGACCTGCTGCGCGCCAACGACGTCGACCTCGCGGTGATGGGACGCCCGCCCGGCGAGCTCGCCACGCGCGCCGAACCGTTCGCCGCGCACCCGCTGGTCTTCGTGGCCCCGGCCCACCACCCGTTGAACGCCATCGATCGCCCGCCCGCCCACATGCTCGCCTCGTTCCCGCTGGTGGTGCGCGAGGCCGGCTCGGGCACCCGCGCCGCGATGGAGCAATTCCTGCGCGCGAGCCGCGTGGATCCGCCGATCACGATGGCGATGTCCAGCAACGAGACCATCAAGCAGGCCGTGATCGCGGGCATGGGGCTGGGCTTCCTGTCCCTGCACACCGTGGGGCTGGACGTGCGCAGCGGGCTGCTGCACGTGCTGACCATCGAGGGCACGCCGGTGATGCGCACGTGGAACCTGGTGCACCTGCTCGCCAAGATCCTGTCGCCGGCGGCCGAGGCGTTCCGCTACTTCATGCTCGAGGAGGCCGAGGCGTTCCTCGCGGCCCACGACGCGCCCCTGCTCGATCCCGGCGCGCATCCCAAGGTCGACCCCGACCCCTAGAAGTCCGCTTTCGGGCATCCCGGCACCGGCGCAATATGGCCCCGACGCTGCTCCAGCGCCATCTCCGCCGGAGATGCCCATGACCCACGCCTTCGATCCGGGCTACGTCGCCGAGCCGTTCCTCAGCTTGTGCGCGGACTATCCCGAAGCCGACATCTACCCCGCCGACCAGTTCCGCGTCGAATGGGGCCCCGTGTTCCATCGCGGGCGGCTCGATGGCTCCGCGCGCGTCGTGGTGATCGGGCAGGATCCGGCGCAGCACGAGACCATCGTGCGGCGCATCCTGGTCGGCGAGGCCGGGCGGCGGCTGCAGGGGCTGCTGGCCAAGCTGGGCATCACGCGCAGCTACGCGTGCATCAACACGTGGCTGTACAGCGTCTACGGCGACGTCAAGTCCACGACGCAGCACTCGGTGCCGCTGGCGGACTACCGCAACCGGTGGCTCGACGCCCTGCTGGTGGGCACGCAGGTCGAGGCCGTGATCGCGCTGGGCCAGGCGGCCGACAAGGCGTGGACGACGTGGCGCGCCACGCCCGCCGGCCAGGCCACGCCGCTCGCGTACGCCCCGGTCACGCATCCGACGCAGCCCGAGAGCTCGTCCAAGGGCGACAAGGCCAAGCTCGCCGCCGCCACGGCCAAGCTGCTGCAGAACTGGAACGCCGCGCTGGACCAGCTGTGGCCCGCGATCGCGCATCCCGATGCGCCCGTCGCGCCGGTGGCCTACGGCAGCACCTGGGCGGACGGCGATCGCGTCGCCATCCCGGAAGCCGACTTCCCCGCCGGACTGCCGCCCTGGATGCACGAGCGCGACGGCTGGGCCGCGCGGCTCGGGGCCACGCCGCAGGCCAAGCGGCGCGACATCACGATCACGGTGCCGTCCGGGATCGTGGCGTGAGCACGCCGCCGCGCCATTGGTACCCGCTGGCAGGCGGGCCCACGCACGACGCCGCCGCGATCCTCGGCCAACGCCCGACACCGGTCGACCCGCTGTCCGGCCCGAAGATCGCGCTCGGCGGCCGCCTGGTGCTGATGGACGACGCCTTCCAGGTGCTGCCGGACGCCGTGCTCTACATCGCCAAGGGCCGCATCGTCGCCGCGCAGCCGCGCGCCGATCCGCCTCCGTCGGGCTTCGAGTCCACGCCCGTCACCGCGACGCACGGCACGGTGTTCCCCGGCTTCATCGAGCTGCACAACCACCTCGCCTACAACGCCCTGCCGCTCTGGAGCCCGGTGCCCAGGCTGTACCAGGATCGCGGCCAGTGGCCGACGCATCCGGACTACCGCCGCCTGATCAGCGGGCCGATGACGGTCATCGGCGAGCACCGCGACGACGCGGGCCGCCCCGCCCTGCTCGCCCCGCTCGTGCGCTACGTCGAATGCAAATGCCTGCTGGGCGGCTGCACCACCAGCCAGGGCATCATGCTCAACAGCAACGCCGGCGTGCAGCGCTTCTTCCGCGGGATCCTGCGCAACGTCGAGCACACGGCGCAGCCCGACCTGTCGGACGCCGACGCGCGCATCGCCGACGTCGACGCCAGGGACGCACGCAAGTTCCTGGCGCGCCTGGCCAAGGAGCACAGCTGCTTCCTGCTGCACCTGAGCGAGGGCATCACGCGCGCGGGCCAGGCGACGTCAACGGCGCGCAAGCACTTCCTGGCGCTGGAGGTGGCCCCCGACCAATGGGCCCTGAACGACACGTTCGCGGGCATCCACGCCGCCGGCCTCCTGCCCGAGGACTTCGACGTCTTGCATCGGCACGGCGGCTCGATGGTGTGGTCGCCGCTGAGCAACCTGCTGCTCTATGGCGACACCGCGCGCGTCGATGCCGCGCGCGCGGCCCGGGTGCCCATCGGCCTGGGCAGCGACTGGTCGCCGTCCGGCAGCAAGAACCTGCTGGGCGAGATGAAGGTGGCCTGGCTGTACTCGCACCATGTGCTGCACGACTTCTTCGCGCCGCGCGACATCGTCGCGATGGTCACGCGCGACGCCGCCGCGATCCTGAAGTGGCAGTCGGCGCTCGGCACGCTCGAGGCAGGCAAGCACGCCGACCTGTGCGTCATCGACGGCGCCGACGGCGATCCCTACGACGCGCTGATCCACGCCCGCGAGACGCAGGTCCGCCTGGTGATGATCGAGGGCGTGGCCCGCTACGGCCGGACCACGCTGATGCACGCGCTGCATGCGGACGGCGAGGCGCTGCAGGTCGGCGGCCAGCCGCGCACGCTGTTCCTGCGCGACGACGACGGCGATCCGGATGTCGCCGCCGTCCCGCTGTCGACCGCCACCCGGGCCCTCGTCCAGGCGCTGCACACGCTGCCCGCGCTCGCACGGGCCCTCGAGGCGCCGGGCGTGCCGCATGCCGCGCGGCTCCTGCTCGACGCCGTGCGCCGCCCGACCTGGTCGCTCGCGCTCGACGAGATCCGCGACGATGGCGTCGACATGCGCCCGCGCCTGCCCTACGAGCGCCCGGGCGACTTCACCGGCCCGCGCATCTTGATGGCCAAGGCCACGTCGCCGCCGCTGTCGAGCCTGCTCGGCTCGATCGAGCTCGATCCGCTCACCGTGGCCGACGACCCCGCCTTCCTGGCGCGCATCGCGGCCGAGCCCAACGTGCCGCCGGCCATCCGCGACGGCCTCGCGCAGCTGTACTGAACCGCCGCCGCGCGGCGCCGGCTGCAAACGCTGCCATCGCGCCGGCGCCTCGCAGCCGCTGGCGTACGCGCCGCGTCGCAGTCATGACTGCGCTAAAGTCAACGGATGCTGTCCGCAACTCCTGCAGCGTGCGTGCCGTGACTCTCCCCTTCGTCATCGACGAACAGGTGCTGGAGCAGCAGGAACGCGCGCTCGCCGCCGCGGGGCAGGAACGGCTGGACGGGCTGGTCGCGCTGGCCTGGCACCTGCGCCAGCGCAACGGGCGGCGCGCCACCGAGATCGCCGCCGAGGCCCGCGCGCTGGCCACGCAGCTCGCGCTCGGCGAGGCCTCGATGCGGGCCGCGGCGCTGCGGCTGGCGCTGGTCGACGCGGAGGTCTGCTGGGGCAAGGCCGACTACGACGGCGCGCAGCGGCTGGTCGACGAGGTCCTCGCGGCCACGAACGAGGCGCGCAACCTGTCGGACACCGCGGCCGCCGCCGACGCCCGCTGGCTGCTGTCCAACCTGGCCAACGACCTGGGCGACACCGAGCTGCGCGACGCCTCGCTGCAGGCCTGCGAGACGCTCGCGCGCCGCCTCGATGACGCGCAGCGCACGCTGATCGCGCAGGCCTGCATCGCGCGCTGGGCCGTGTTCGGCGACCCGCGCCTCGCGCGCGAGCGCTGGGGCCGCGAGTTCGGCGACGGCAGCGGCCCGTGGCCACCCGGCGTCACCACCTGGGTGCGCGACTTCATCGGCAACCTCGCGTTCTCCGACGGCGACAACGGCCCGGCCATCCTGCAGCGCATCCACGTGCACGAGGACGCGGCCGCCACCGGCCAGTGGCAGCGCGCGGTGATCGCGCTGACGAACATCGGCGCCTGCTTCTCCAACCTCAACGACCACGAGAGCAGCCTCGCCTGGATGCAGCGCGGCCTCGATGCGGCGCGGCGCCTGGGCTGGCCGATGTCGATCGCCGGCGCGCTGATCCAGCTGGGCGGCATCCTCGCACCGCTGGGCCGCCACGACACCGCCATCGAGCTGCTGCAGGAAGCGCGCGGCATGCTGGCCATCGCGCCCAAGTCGCGCAACCTCGTGATCGCGCTGCACTACCTGGGCGAGGTGCTGAACCTGCAGGGCAAGCACGCCCAGGCGCTGGACGTGCTGGCCGAGCTCGAGGAACGTTCCGTCGCGCTCAAGCAGACGGACATGCTCGTGGAGGTGCGCCTCGCGCGCGCCGTCGCGCACGCGGGCCTGGGCCGGCGCGCGCAGGCGCTCGCGCTCGCGCGCGACGCGCTCGCCGACTGCCGCGCGTTCAACCGGCGCATGATCGAGATCCGCGTGCTGATGGAGCTCGCACGGCTGCACACCCGGGTGCCCGACGGCGATCCGCCGGCCGGCGCCGACGACCACGCCGCGGCCCTGGCGTGCCTGCGCGAGGCGGTGGCGATCTGCAACTCGATCGACGGCTACCAGATCTCCGGCGACCTGTACGACGCCCTGGCCGCCGAGCACGCGCACGTCGGCGACCATGCGATGGCCTACGAGGTCTCGCGCCAGGCCGCCAAGGCGCGCGAGGCCACCACCAGCACCGCGGCGCTCAATCGCTCCATCGCGATGCAGATCGGCTTCCAGACCGAACGCGCCCACGCCGACGCCGAGCTGCAGCGCTCGCTGGCGAGCACGCTGCAGCAGACCACGTCCACGCTGGAGACCCTGGGCGCGATCGGCCAGGAGATCACGCGCCACCTGGACGAGCACGCCGTCTTCGACATCCTGCGCGCCCACGTGCACGACCTGCTGGACGCCACGCACCTGTCGATCTGGACGGTCGCGGCCGGTGGCGCGACCATCGAACTCGCGTTCGGCATCGACCAGGGCCAGCCGATGACGCCGGGCCGGCGCATCGCGCTGGACAGCCAGCAGTCCAACGTGGCCCGCTGCGCCCGCACGCGCGGCGAGATCCTGCGGCGCGATGCGCCGGCGGGGTTCAACCCGAACCACATCCCGGGCACCGTGCGCTCGGCCAGCGCCTTGTACGCGCCGCTCGTGGTGGGCGACAGCCTGTTGGGGGTGATGTCGATCCAGTCGCCGCAGGCCGACGTCTACGGCGAGCGCGAGCTGCTGATCTTCCGCACGCTGTGCGCCTACGGCGCGATCGGCCTGCACAACTCGCGCGCCTACAAGCTGCTGGGCGCGACGCTGGGCGAACTGCAGGACGCCCAGCAGGAGCTCGCGCGCAAGAACGCGCTGCTGCAGCAGGCCTGGCTGCAGCAGCAGGAGGCCAGCTTCACGGATCCGCTGACGCAGCTGCGCAACCGGCGCTTCCTGATGGCCCACGTCGAGGACGAGCTCGCCCTCACGCTGCGCCGCTTCGAGCGCGCCCAGCGCCAGCCGGCCACCGACGCGACGCCGGACCACGACCTCGTCTTCTACATGCTGGACATCGACTTCTTCAAGGCGGTCAACGACCAGCACGGCCACGCCGCGGGCGACGCGGTGCTGGTGGAGACCGCGCGCCGGCTGCGCGAGGCGATCCGCGAGTCCGATTTCCTGATCCGCTGGGGCGGCGAGGAGTTCCTGCTGGTCGCGCGCGCCACGCACGCCGGCGAAGGCGCGGTGCTGGCCGAGCGCCTGCGCTGCGCCGTGGCGGAACAGGCCTTCGAGATCGGCGACGGCAAGGCGCTGCCGGTCACCTGCTCCATCGGCTTCGCAAGCTTCCCGTTCTGCGCCGCGCAGCCGCGGCTGGCCACCTGGTCGGAGGTCACGCGCCTGGCCGACCAGGCGCTGTACCTGGCCAAGCAGGATGGGCGCAACCGCTGGGCCGGCGTCGAGGCGGCGCGCCCGCCGCGCGACCGCGGCCACTTCGAGGACATCTGCCGCGACCCGCGCTCGGCCGAGATCGAAGGCGACGTCAGGATCTGGCGCGCCTGGGCCGACTAGGGGGCTGTCCACACTGGATGCGCGGGCGCGCATTCGGTGTGGAGGCCCTGGCGTCAGCGGTAGCCGCCGACGATCTCCAGCAGCGCGCCCAGGTGGCGCTCGTAGTGCTTCCAGCGCGCCACCGACGTGCGGTAGATCGGCTTGCGCACCTGCGCCACGCTGGCGGTGCGCACGATGCGGCGGTTCTCGTGGAAACCCAGGCAGCGCTCGTCCCAGGGCAGGCCCAGGTACGCGACGAGCCGGCGCGCCTGGTTCTCGAAGTCGCTCACCATGGTCTCGTAGGACACGTCCAGGATGCGGCCGGCGGGCAAGGCCGCGTGCCAGTGGCGCATCAGGTCGTGATACGTCACCCAGTATCGTCCGGTGGCGCCCAGGTCGTACGTGTAGCCCAGGTTGTTGCCGATGAACAGGCGCGAGAAGCACGAGAAGCACGAGTCCATCGGGTCGCGCATCGAATGGATGATGCGCGCGCCGGGAAACATCAGGTGGATCAGGCCCAGGTGCTGGAAATTGTCGGGCAGCTTGTCGACGACGTGCGTCGCGCCTGGCGCGAGGTCGCGGATCCGCTCGACGTAGCGCCGGCCCAGTTGCAGGTACTCGTCCGACGAATAGCCGGCGAGCGATTGCGGAAACCCGGCCGGGCCGTTCTCGGCGTCGACATGCAGCGTTTCCGGCAGCCACGTGAGCTCGCCGGCGCCGTGCACGGTCGGCAGCGTCGCCAGCACCTGCTCGAGCAGCGAGGTGCCCGAGCGCGGCATGCCCACGATGAACACCGGCGTCGGCCCCGCCTCGGCCGCCGGCGCGACGGCATGCACCGCCAGGTGCTCGCGCGTGAAGGTCGACACGATGCGGCGCTGCAGGGCCAGGTGCGCGGCCTCGTCCCAAGGCGTGCCGACGCGCTTGATGCGATTGCCCTCGGCGTAGGCCGCGAAGGATTCGTCGTGTCGCGCGGTGTCCTCCAGCATCTTGCCGACGGTGAACCAGTACCGGGCGCGCCCTTCCACGGGCATGGCATCGAGCCGGTGCTGCTGGGACAGCAATTGCCCGACATGCGGGTCGCCGGGCTGGTAGGTCTTGAATTGCGCGAGGTTGCAATGCGCCTCGACCTGCAGCGGCTGCAATTGCAGCACGCGCTCGAACGTGGCCTTCGCCTCGTCGACGAAGCCCTCGGTGCGCAGGCAGCTGCCCAGGTTGTTCAATGCCTCGATGTAGTCGGGCCGGCAGGCGAGCGCCTGCCGATATTGGGCGATGGCGCGTTCGAACTCCGCGCGATCCTGCAGCAGGATGCCCAGGTTGTAGTGGGCGACGGCGAACTCGGGCTGCAGCTCGATGGCGCGCACGAGATGCGCCTCGGCCTCCTGCAGGTGCCCCAGCCGGCGCAGGCAGTTGCCCAGGTTCGCGTGCGCCTCGGCCAGGCGCGGGTCCACCTCGAGCGCCGCGCGGTACGTCTTCTCGGCGTCGGCAAAGCGCTGCTGCGCCTCCTGCGCGATGCCCAGCGCGTTGCGCAGCACGGCATCGCGCGGCATGAGGCCGAGGGCGGCGCCCAGCGGCGCCTCGGCCTCGGCGGGCCGGTGCACGGCCACCAGCAGCAGGCCCAGATTGGCCTGGGCGGCGGCCAGGTCCGGCCGCAGCGCGACGGCCTTGCGCATGCACGCGATCGCCTCGTCCGGCGCGCCGCGACCGGCGGCGGCGATCCCCTGTTGCAGCCAATGGCCCGCGCTGGCCTCGGCCTGGGCGGGATCGAAACGGGGGGCGTCCTGCAGCGTCGTCATCGAGAATGGCGGGTCGGGGCTGGCGGGCCCTCGGTCGCGCGGCTGGCGCGCCGGGGTCGGCTGGGCGCCCGCGCGGGATGCACGCGGGCGTGCGTCCGAGTTTGCCATCGGCCCCGGGGCGGCCGCCCTCGGGAGACTCCCGGTTCAAGCTGAGCGCTGCCTGAGCGCGACAGCGCGCCCGCGGCCGCGTCAGCGCACGACCAGCGTCTGGATCGCGTGCGCCGGGATCGAGACCTTTGCCTCGTCCTTGCCGACGAAGAAGCGGTAGTCGACCGGCTTGTCGGTGCTGTTCATCACGACCGTGGCCAGCGAGCCGTCCGGGTTGGCGAACGACGTGGCCAGGAGGTTCGAGCGGCTGGCGGCCGCCTCGACGCGGTGCGCACCCGGGCGGATGAACTTCGAGAAATGGCCGAGGTAGTAGTAGCTCGGCGTGAACGTCAGCTCGCCGGTGCGCGTGTCGGCGTGCACGGGCGCGAAGCAGAAATTGCCGACGTGGTTCGGGCCGCCCTTTTCGTCGAGCAGGATGTTCCAGTCGGTCCAGCCCTCGGCGCCGTTGTTGAAGTCGTTGATCAGCGCGGTGCCGTAGCGCTCGGCGTTGGCGAAGGACTGGATCCTGGCGGCGTCGTAGCCCTCGACCGTGGCCTCGGTCAGCAGCAGGTGCTTGCCGGGCCAGGCGCGCTGCACGGCGCCCACGTTGGCGAACATCGGCGCGCCGCCGGCCCAGGTCTCGTACCAGTGGAAGCCCATGCCCCAGGCGTACCGGGAGGCGTCCGGGTCGTCGAAGATCACGCGGGCGCGCTGGGTCATCAGGTCGCGGTTGTGGTCCCACACGATGATCTTGCGATCGCCCAGGCCGGCCTTCTCCATGACCGGGCCCAGGTGGTTCTTCAGGAAGTCGCGCTCCTCCTCGGCGGTGTAGATCATCGACTCCCAGCGCTGCTTGGCCATCGGCTCGTTCTGCACCGTGATGCCCCAGATCGGGATGCCTTCCTTCTCGTACGCGCGGATGAACAGCGTGTAGTAGCGCGCCCAGGCGTCGGCGAATTCGGGCTTGAGCTTGCCGCCCTGCAGCATGTCGCCGTTGGTCTTCATGAAGGCCGGCGCGCTCCACGGGCTGGCGAAGGTCGTCAGGTGGCCGCCGGCCGCGGCGATCGCGCGCTGGAGCAGCGGGATGCGGAACGCGCGGTCGTGGGCGACCGAGAAGCTCTCGAGCTGGGCATCGCCTTCGGCCACGTAGGTGTAGCTGCCACTGCTGAAGTCCGAGCTGTGGATCGTGGTGCGCGCGAGCGAGTAGCCGATGCCGTCGACCGGGTCGTAGTACGCGCGCAGCAGGTGCGCCTGTTCCTTGGGCGCGAGCTTGGCGAACACCTCGGCGCTGGCGTCGGTGATGGCGCCGCCGATGCCCAGCAGGGTCTGGTAGGTCTTGGCCGGATCGACGAACACCGAGATGTCGCCTTCGGGCGGCTGCGCGCCCGGCGCGAACTTCGAGCTGCTCGCGGCGAGGCGGTCGGCGCTGCCCGACGCGGTGGTGTGGATCTGGAGCGTGGCGCCGTTGGCCGTGGCCTGGGCAAGGCCGATCGCGCAGGCGACGGCGGCGGGAAGGACGGAATTCATGGTGTCTCCGGAGGTCGGCGCGGCGGCCGTCCGACACGGGGCCGGTTCCTGGCCCGGCCCTCGTTCGGATCGGGCATGTTATCGCTGTTTTGAAAGCGGTTTCAGACAGCGGTGCAAAACGCGCGGAACGCATCGCGACGGGTCGTCCGCCCGAGCCAAGGTGTCTGGCATATCCTTGTCCGCGCCGCGATGCCAGCCGACGCCGTGGCTTGGGTCGCGGCCAAGTCGATGCCCGACGCCGCTCCCCCAACGCGAGCGCCCCGCGATCGGCGTCGAAAAAATTTCGGGCCGGCCCGTAAGGAACCGCGAGGTCGCCCGACAGACGGAGGTGCCGCACTTCAGCGCGCATCGTCAACAACCGTCAAGGAGTTCCAACATGGACAAGCAAGTCTTCATCCGCGCCGCCCTCGCCTCCGTTCTCGCCCTGGGCAGCCTGGGCGCGGCCCACGCCGCCGACGCCAACGCCAACAAGGACAAGTGCTACGGCATCGCCAAGGCCGGCGCGAACGACTGCGCCAGCGCCACCGGCTCGCACTCGTGCGCGGGCACCGCCACCAAGGACAACGACAAGGGCGACTGGAAGTACGTCGACAAGGGCACCTGCGACAAGATGGGCGGCTCCACGATGGCCCCGAAGAAGTAACCTTCGCCCCGAGAAAAGCGCACCCGAAGGCCGACCATGACTGCCGCACCTGCATCCCCCGTCGGCACCGGCATCGGCCTTCGCCAGCCGCACTATCGCGAGGTCTTCGAGCGGCGGCCCGCGCTGGCCTTCCTCGAAGTCCACAGCGAGAACTTCTTCCTCGAGGGCGGCGCGTCCATGCACGCCCTCGAGCGCGCGCGCGCCGCGTACCCGATCAGCCTGCACGGCGTGGGCCTGTCGCTCGGTTCGGCCGACCGCCTGGCCGACGAGCACCTGGCCAAGCTCAAGCGCCTGGTCGATCGCGTCGAGCCGGCGCTCGTGTCCGAGCACCTGTGCTGGGGCGCGGTGGGCGGCGTCCACTTCAACGACCTGCTGCCCCTGCCCTACACCGCCGAGGCGCTGGCGCTGCTGGCCGAGCGTGTCGATCGCGTGCAGGCGGTGCTCCAGCGCCGGCTGCTGGTCGAGAACCTCTCGGCCTACGTCGCATGCCGCGACAGCCAGATGACCGAGACGGCCTTCCTCGCCGAGCTCGCGCGCCGTACGGGCTGCGGCCTGCTGCTGGACCTGAACAACCTGTACGTCAACGCCGTCAACTTCGGCTTCGACGCCGCCGAACGACTCGATGCGCTGGACGCGGACATGATCGGCCAGATCCACCTGGCCGGCCACGACGTGGTCGACGACTGCCTGGTCGACACCCACGGGGCCGTGGTGTGCGATCCGGTGTGGGCGCTGTACGCGCAGGCCTGTCGCCGCTTCGGCCCCAAGCCGACGCTGATCGAATGGGACACCGACCTGCCCGCCCTGGACGTCCTGCTGCAGCAGGCCGCGCAGGCGAGCGGGATCGCCGACCGCGAGGCCGCGCATGCCTGACCTGCTCGGCTTCCAGCGCGACTTCGCCGCCGCCCTGCGCGACCGCGCGCGCACGGACGCGCTCGCGCCCCGGCTCGCGGGCGCCCCCGACGCGGTCGACCGCCGCATGGCGATCTACCGCGCCAACATGGTGGCGGCCGCCGACAAGGCCCTGTCGGCCGCCTACCCGGTGATCCGCCAGGTGGTAGGCGAGGCGTTCTTCCACGGCCTGGCGCGCGAATACCAGCGCGGCACGCCGTCCACGAGCGGCGACCTCACGACCTTCGGCGCCGGCTTCGACGCCTTTATGGCGGCGTTCGAGCACGTGCAGGACATGCCCTGGCTGCCCGACCTCGCGCGCCTGGAGTGGGCCGCCCACCGCGCGTACGGCGCGGCCGATGCGCCCGACTGGGAGCCGGCCGCCCTGGCCGCGATCCCGCCGGAGCGCCAGGACGCGATCCGCTTCCAGTGGTCGCCCGGCCTCGCGGTCGTGCGATCCGACTTTCCGATCGTGCGCGTCTGGACGATCCACCAGCCCGGCTTCGATGGCGCGTTCGAGGTGGACTGGGCACGCGCGGAAACGGCGCTGGTCGCCCGCGACGGCTTTGCCGTCACGGTGACCGCTTGCCCGCCCGCCGACGCCACGTTCACCGAATCCTCGCTGGCCGGCGCGACCCTGGGCGAGGCCGCCACGGCCACGCTCGAACGCCACCCCGAGTTCGACCTCGGCGCCCTGCTGGCGCGCGCCTTCGCGGCGCGCCTGGTGTGCGGCGCCACAACCTGACATTCCCCATGCGACAACTCATCCAACGCGCCCAGGCCCTCACGCGCCTGGCCGACCTGCTGCAACCGCTGGCCCTGCTGGCGCTGCGCCTGTACGTCTCGTCCGTGTTCTTCCGGGCCGGCGTCATCAAGGTGTCCGACTGGAGCGCCACGCTCGCGCTGTTCCACGACGAGTACAAGGTGCCGCTGCTGCCGCCCGACTTCGCGGCCTGCGTCGGCGCGTTCGGCGAGCTCGCGTTCCCGGTGCTGATCACGCTCGGCCTGGCCGGCCGCTTCGGCGCCGCCGGGCTGTTCGTGGTCAACGCGATGGCGGTGATCTCGTACCCGCAGCTGTGGGGCTTCGACTGCCCGGCCGGGATCCACATGCACTTCGTGTGGGGCGCGATCCTCCTCGCGCTGGTGCTGTTCGGGCCGGGCAAGCTGTCGCTGGACGCCGTCGTCCTGCGCCGGCTGGGCCTGGCGCCGCGCCCCGCTGCGGCCTGACCGGCGCTCAGCGCCCGATGAAGCCCTCGACGAGTGCCAGCAGCGTCTCGACCTTGAACGGCTTGCGCAGGAACGCATCGTAGCCGTCGAACTGCTCGCGGATGGCGGCCTCGGGCAAGCCGCTGTTGAGCACGATCTTCGTGTCCGCGAACTTCGGGTCGGCGCGCAGCTCGCGCGCGAAGTCGGCGCCGTTCATCAGCGGCATCATGTAGTCGACGATGACCAGGTCCGGCACGACGTCGCGCGCCTGGACCAGGGCCTGGCGCCCGTTGACCGCGCAGTACGCCTTGAAGCCCTCCTCTTCCAGGATCAGGCTCAGCACTTCCGCACTGCCCAGTTCGTCGTCCACGACAAGAATGGTCTTCACGCGATGCCTTCTATCCTCGCGGCGTCACTTCGACGGAGAAGGAGGGGCGCCCTCCGGATTGCCGACCGGCTGCGCCGAGGGAATCACATCACCGTCGGCCCGATAGGTTCCGGCAATGTGCATTCCTTGCGAATCGATCTTGAGGCGCCGCAGGCCGGCCTGGTAGTCGCTGTCGCGCATCTTGATGATCGTCAGGAGCCGCTCCACGTGCCCTTCGTCGTGCACGAAACGCAGGAAGAACAGGTTGTCGACGAGCCCGGAGACGCCCCAGGGCATCGAGATGACGCTGCTCACCACGTCGCGGGTCTCGAGCGACATCAGCACCGTGACGCGGCGGTTGCGCAGCTCGTTGACGAGGCAGGAGAAGAATCGTGCGATGCGTTCCGGGTAGACCGTGGACTCGAGGAAGCCGGACAGCCCGTCGATCACCAGCCGCCGCACGCCGCGGCGCGCCACCGCGGCCAGCAGCCGCTCGGCGATCTCGTCGACCGTGGCCTCGACGGGCGACTGCCACATCAGTTCGACGGCGCCCGCGGCCTCCAGCGGCTCCAGGGCCATGCCCATCGAGCGCGCCTTGGTGCGCAGGCGCTCCGGGCCCTCGAAGAAGCCCAGGTGCAGGCCCGGCTCCTCGGCCGTGCTCGCGTGCAGGAAGTGCAGGCCCAGCGTCGTCTTGCCCGTGCCGGTGGAGCCGATGACGACCGTCGCGCTCGACGCGGGCAGGCCCTTGATGGCCAGCAGCGCGTCCAGCGACGGGATGCCGCTCGTGACGGCGGATTCGCTCGAGGCGGCGTCGCCGGCCGCGATGCGGTACAGCGACTCGATGCGCGGGAACACGGTGATGCCGTCGTTGTCGATGCGCATCGAATGCTTGCCGCGCAGCGGGCCGGCGCCGCGGAACTTGCGCACCTGGATCGAGCGTTCGGAGCGCGCGTCGAACAGCTTGTCCTCCAGCTCGACCAGGCCGTCCACCATCGTGTGCTCGGCCGCCATGCGGTGGATGTTGCCGCTGGTCAGCAGCAGCACCGTGCAGTCCTGCAGTACCGCGATGCTCTGCAGCTCGTGGATGAACTTCTTCAGGTCGAGGTCGCTCGCGCCCTCCGAGGCCGCGACCAGGCCGTCGAGCACGAGCACCCCCACCTTGCGCGTGCGCATCTCGCGCCGCAGGACGCCCATCAGGCCCTTCAGGCCGCCGGACTCGAGATCGTGGAATGCGCTGATGTAGGCGAGCTTGTCGGGAAACGCCTTGACGTCGAAGAACGACAGCGTCGACAGGTGCTGGATCATGCGCGAGTGCGACTCGGCCAGCAGCGTCACGTAGACGGCCGACCCGCCCTCGGCCACGTGGCCGTAGCAGATCTGGTTGGCCAGGATCGTCTTCCCGCACCCGGGCAGGCCCTGGATGATGTAGACGCCGGTGCGGAACAGGCCGCCGCCCAGGATCTGGTCGAGCCCCGGGACGGCGCTGCGCAGGCGCTCGATCGTCGGGACGTTGTCAGGGGAGGAAGAGGTCATCGGTTCGTGCTCATGTCGTCACGTTCGGGAATTCGGACGGTGAAGGCGCAGCCTTGCTCCAGGCTGCTGGTCACCGAGATGTCGCCGCCCATCGCCTGCACCAGGCGCGAGACGATCCACAGCCCCAGCCCGGTGCCTGCGCCTCGAGCGGAATGCGTGGCCACGGCGAACTTGCCGAAGATCAGCGCCTGGTCGGCGGCGGCGATGCCGTGGCCATTGTCCGTTACTTGCAGGACCCAGGACGCGTCGCCCTGCGACAGCCGGATCGTCACGTCCGAGGCGCCCGAATGCTTGAAGGCGTTGAGCAGCAGGTTGTCGACGACCTGCTCGAAGGCGACCGGATCGACCGCGCGCATCGGGCCGAAGGTCGCCTCGTCGCAGTCGATGTGCACGGTCATGGCGCGCGTGCGCGCCTCCTCGGCCAGGCTGTCGACCAGCGCGGCCACCAGCGCCGGCACGTCGATGCGCTTGCGCTCGATCGCGTAGGTGGCCGTGGGCGAGGCCACGAGCTCCATCAGCACGGTGACGCGTTCCGAATAGCGCTTGAGCGTGAGCTCGGCGCGCCGGATGCGCTCGGCGGCCTCGACGGCATTGCCCGCCAGCGCCGTGCTGCGCGCCAGCGCCAGGTGCAGCGACAGCGCGTGCAGCGGGTTGCGCAGCTCGTGCGCCGCCACGGACAGCACGTCGTCGCGCAGGGCGATCTCGCGCCGGAGCTTGGCGAGCTCGGGAGAGTCGGTGCGCCGGCGTTCGTGCGGAGCGGAGGGCGGAAGAGCGTCGTTCACGTAAGACAGGCAGCGGCGCGAAGGACCATCCAGTCCACGGCGAAGGGATCGCCGGACTTTATCCCGTCACGCAGGTTTGCGATGCCGCCTGCCCGGCAAATTTCAAGCCGACAGCAGATCGTTTTCCATGAGACTGAATGGGCGCTGTCGGGCATGCCCGTTGCCGTGCGCTCCCTCGCGCGCGCTCACGCGACGGCGCTGGGCGCGGGCGGCCGCTTGGCCGCCGGCGACCTGCGCGCGCGGGCCTTGACCTTCTTGAGGAACTCCGCGAGGAAGGTGCGCAGCGATCGATCCGGGAAGCGCACCGAGATCTGGTCGCCCTTCACGCCCGCGACCACGCCCTGCCCGTAGCGCGGCGCTTTGACGGCCTCGCCCACCTCGAACAGCGAGTTCGAGAACTCGGTCAGCTCCTCGAGCATGCGCGGCACCGGCTCGGGCTCGGCCAGCAGCTCGATGGCCTGCGACGCGAGGCGCACGCAGTTGTCGCAGTGGTTGCAGCGCTCGACCCCTTCGGGCAGCGCCTCGTCGAAGCCCTCGAGCAGGGTCTTCCAGCGGCAGAAGCCGGTCTGCGCGAAGAACACCATGCGCTCGAGCGCCTCGTGATCGCGCTCGGCCTTCCTGGCGTAGTCGCCGGCCAGCGCGCCCAGGTGCTGGGGCGTCGCGGCGAGCTCGGTGCGATGCCAGCCGTGCGTGGCGTCGCAGCGCGCGAGGCCGCCGTCGCGCAGCAGGCTCAGCGTGACTGCGAGCCGGTTCTTGGGCATGCCCGGGACGCGCTGCACGAGCTCGGCCTGCGTCGAGCCGTCCGGCGCGATCTCCAGCGCCTCGATCACGTGCACCAGGTCGGTCACCAGCGGATAGCGCCGCGCGAGGAAGAACTGCTGCACCTGGCGGTCGCGGCGGTCGAAGATCAGAACGCAGCGGGCCGTCTGCCCGTCGCGCCCCGCGCGCCCGGCCTCCTGGTAGTAGGCCTGCACGCTGCCGGGCATCTGGAAGTGGATCACGAAGCGGATGTCGGCCTTGTCGATGCCCATGCCGAACGCGTTGGTGGCGACCATCACGCGGCGCGCGCCGTTCATGAACGCGTCCTGGTTCGCGTTGCGCTCGGCCGCGGGCAGCTTGCCGTGGTAGATCGAGACGGACTCGCCGGCGTCGCGCAGGCGCTCGTACACCTCGGTGCAGGTCTTGACGGTGGACGTGTAGACGATGCCCGAGCCCGGCGTCGTGCGCAGGGTCTCGCGCAGCGTGTCGAGTTTCTCCGTCTCGCTCGTGACCTGCAGCACCTGCATCTGGAGGTTGGGCCGGTACATGCCCGTGTTGACGACCTCCATCTCGGGCACGCCCAGCTGGTGGCGGATGTCGTCGATGACCTCCGCGGTGGCCGTGGCCGTCAGCGCGAGGACGGTCGGATGGCCCATCGCCTCGATCGCGGCGCCGATCTCGAGGTAGGCCGGACGGAAGTCATGGCCCCACTGCGAGATGCAGTGCGCTTCGTCGATCACCAGCAGCGAGACCCCCTGGGCCGCGAGCGTGGCGCGGAACTCGGGGTCGGTCAGGCGTTCGGGCGTGGCGAACACGATGTCCGAGCGCGCGTCGGCGATGCGCTCCATCGAGGCGTCCTGCTCGCTGGCCTTGACGGCGCTGTTGAGCTGTTCGGCGGCGACGCCGGCCTCTTCCAGCTTGCCGGCCTGGTCCTTCATCAGCGAGATCAGCGGCGAGACCACAACCGTCGCGCCATCCAGGTGCAGCGCCGGCAACTGGTAGCACAGCGACTTGCCGGCACCCGTGGGCATGATGGCCAGCGTGGGTCGGCCCGCGAGCACGCGCGTGATGACCTCGTGCTGGCCGGAGCGCAGCTCGTCGAAGCCGAAGGTGTCGCGCAGGGAGCGGCGAAGCGCCGCCGGGATGGCTGGTGTCATGCCCGCCATCGAGGCAAGCGATGTGCCTCCGGGGGTGCACGGCCATCCTGCGCAAGCCGATCGGCCGGCCGTGCGTCACGTCGTCCCGCAACGCGGACGCAGGTACATTGGACGCCTCGCGGTCGTCGCCCCGGTCGGCGACGACGATGCCGTCCCCTGCCCTCGCCCCATGTTCATCGTCACCCTCACCTACCTGAAGCCCGTCGAGGACGTCGACGCCCTCATGCCCGGCCACGTCCAGTGGCTGGACCAGGGCTACGCCGATGGCCTGTTCCTGGCCTCCGGCCGCCGCATCCCGCGCACCGGCGGCGTGATCCTGGCGCGTTCGGGCAGCGAGGCGGCGCTGTCGGACTACCTCGCGCGCGACCCGTTCGCGATCCACGGCGCAGCGCGCTTCGACGTCGTCGAGTTCGGCACGACGAAGACGGCGGCCGGGCTCGAGGCATTGAAGGGCCTCTAGGCCAGCGCGAACCGCCGCGTGCTCCCAGCCAATCCAGGTGTCATCCTGCGCGCAGTCGCAGGATCCCCGGTGGCGAGCAGGGTGAGGTGGATCCTGCGACTGCGCGCGGGAGGACGCTCGACGGGCGCCTGGCGGCAACGGAACGGCAGTCGCCACGGATGCGAATGCGCGTGCCGCCGGCCCGGCAGCGTCGTGCCCTCGGCCCGGGCAGCCTCGTCGCCCGCGATCAGGCCGCTTCGTCGCCCTCGACGTGGCCGCTGTTGGACGCCGCCGACGCCGTCTTGCGGCGGCGCGAACCGAACCGCTCGCCCGGCGCCGTGAGCGCCTGTTCCAGCAGCGTGCCCCAGGGCAGCTGCGCCTCGCGGCGGGCCAGCATGCTCTCGAACTCGGGGCCGGAGCGCACCGGGTACTTGTCGACCGCGCGCTGCTCCTTCTGGGCGAAGTGCTGGCCGATGCGCTTGACCGTGGCCTGGTAGATCTGCGAGACGCGCGACGTGCTCACGCCCAGCGATTCGGCCACCTCCTCGGTGCTCATGCCGATGCCCATGTAGGCGTCGATGACCTGGCGCTCGCGCTCGGGCAGCGTCGCGAAGAACTTCTCGAGGCGGCGCAGCAGGATGGCCGTGTCGACGCGCGCCTCGACCTCGTCGTTGGGCGTGGCGGCGTGGCTGGCCGCGACGTGGTGGTCGCCGTCGTCCTCGTCGTCGTTCAGGCTCTGCGTCTGCGCCGTGGAGGCGGCCTGCTCCAGCTCGGCGATCTCGGAGACGTCGATGCCGCAGACCTCGCTCAGCTCGGTCAGGCTGGGCGGCTGGTCGTGGCCCTGCATCCAGCGCTCGCGGGCGATCTGGATCACCTTGTACTTGCGGCGCTGGGAGCGGCTGAGCTGGTCCATCTGGCGCAGCTCGTCGAGCATGGCGCCCTTGACGCGCAGCTGGGCGTAGCGCAGGAAGGCCTCGCGGCCCTCCTCGCTGTCCGGATCGCCCTCCCACTGGAAGTTGATCGCCGCCTGGGCGACGCCGATCAGCCCGGCCTGGATCAGGTCGGCCTTCTCGACGTTGGCCGGCAGGCGCCGCGACAGCGCACTGGCCTGCTTGCGCACCCACGATTCGTGGCGAGCGATCAGCGACGACGGGACACCCTGCATCGAAATCATGCACCCATGATATGCAGACATTCGCCCGGCGATGGCGATCTTTTCTGCAATCCGGGGGTCAAATCCCGTGAAGCATTGGCGGGGTGTGCGTTTTTTGCATTGTCGAGCCGCAAACCGTTCGCAGGCTGGGCCCGTCATCGGGTCAACGGCCGCCGGACGGGACGGCCGATCAGGTCAAACCCGAGGAAGATGGCCGGCGTTCAGGCCCAGTCGGTGCCGGCCGCCAGCACCTGCACGGCCGCCGCGAAGCCGCGGGCGTCCTCGGCGTCGAAGCGCGCGGTGCGCGGGCTGTCCAGGTCGAACACGGCCACCAGCCTGTCGCCCACGACCACCGGCAGCACCAGCTCGGAATTGGACGCCGAATCGCAGGCGATGTGCCCCGGGAAGGCGTGCACGTCCTCGACCAGCTGGATCTCGCGCGAACGGGCGCAGGCGCCGCACACGCCCTTGCTGAACGGGATGCGCACGCAGGCGACCTTGCCCTGGAACGGGCCGACCACCAGCTGCTCGCCCCGCGCCAGGTAGAAGCCGGCCCAGTTCAGCTCGGGCACCGACTGCCAGACCAGCGCCGAGAACTGCGCCAGGTTGGCGACCATGTCGCGCTCGCCCTCGATCAGCGAGCGCGCCTGGGCGGCCAGCAGTTCGTAGGACGCGCGCTTGGCGGCGGGGGTGGACATGTCCAGGGTGTCGGCGACTTCGAAGCTCATGGCGTCAGGAGAAAAGGCGGTACGGCGATTGTCGTCGACCTGCCGCCGCCGCACGGCCGCCAGGGAGACCATGCACGCCCGTCGAAACGCGGAGCGAGCCAGAATGGGCCGCGATGGATCTCGCCCGCACCCAGCGCTACCTGCCCTGGCTCGTCGCGACCGCGCTGTTCATGGAACAGCTGGACTCGACGATCGTCAACACCGGCATCCCCGCCATGGCGGCCAGCCTGGGCGTCACGCCGCTGAGCCTGAAGGCCGTGGCCACCAGCTACATCCTGGCGCTGGCCGTGTCGATCCCCGTCAGCGGCTGGCTGGCCGACCGCTTCGGCAGCCGCCGCATCTTCCTGTTCGCCCTCGGGCTGTTCACCGTCTCGTCGGTGATGTGCGGCCTGGCGCCCAACGCGAGCCTGCTGGTGGCCTCGCGCGTGCCGCAGGGCATCGCCGCCGCGATGATGATGCCGGTGGGCCGCAGCGCGGTGGTGCGCACGTTCCCGAAGTCCGACCTGCTGCGGGTGATGAACTTCATCATCATCCCGGCGCTGATCGGCCCGCTGCTGGGGCCGACCGTCGGCGGCCTGATCGTGCACTGGCTCAACTGGCGCGTCATGTTCTTCGTCAACGTGCCGGTGGGCCTGGTGGGCCTGTGGCTGGGGCGCAAGGTGATGCCGGACTACCGCGTCGAGGATCCGCCGCCGCTGGACGTCGTCGGCCTGGTGCTGTTCGGCTCGGGCGTCGCGCTGCTGTCCTGGCTGCTGGAGGTGTTCGGCGAGCACACGGTGCCGGCGTTCCAGGTCACGCTGCTGTTCCTGCTGTCGGTGGCGCTGCTGGGGGCCTACGGCTGGCACGCCACGCAGGTGCCCTTCCCGCTGCTGCGGCTGCAGGTGTTCAAGGCGCGCACCTTCCGCATCTCGGTGCTGGGCGGCTTCGTCACGCGCCTGGGCATCGGCGGCCTGCCGCTGCTGCTGCCCCTGCTGTACCAGCTGGGCCTGGGACTGCCGGCCTGGGAATCGGGCCTGCTGATGATGCCCGCCGCGGCCTCGGCGATGTTCATGAAGGTGCTGTCGTCGTCCCTGCTGCGGCGCTTCGGCTACCGCCAGGTGCTGACGGCCAACACGGTGCTCGTGGCCTGCTGCATCGCGTGCTATTCCCTGGTCGGGCCCGGCACGTGGCTGGGCGCGATCGTGGCGCTGGGCGCGACGATGGGCCTGTTCAACTCGCTGCAGTTCTCCAGCCTGAACACGATGGCCTATGCCGACATCGAGCCCGCCGACGCCTCGATGGCCAGCACCATCGCCAGCACGCTGCAGCAGATGTCGCTGAGCTTCGGCCTGGCCACGGCCACGCTGGTGACGTCCTTCTTCCTGGCCGAGCTGCCGCAGTCCGACCACGTGGCCGTCACGCGGGCGCTGCACCACGGCTACCTGACGATGGCCACGCTCACGCTGCTGTCGTCGCTGGCGTTCTGGGGCCTGCGCAAGGATGACGGCGAGAGCGTCAGCAAGGGCGCCCCGGCGCGCGAGGCCGCCGAATCGCGGCATTCGGAACTGGCCTGAAACCGGGCGCTTCTCCGGCGATCGGGGGCGCTTGCAACGCTGGAGAATACGAAGTGTCCGAGGTACGCAACCGGCCGCAAATTGGGCGGAACGATGGGAACCCGTCACCCAGTACCCGCAGGAAACCGTCGTCTGGTTCAGATGTTCGGTGATGTTGCCCGCAGTCCAGCAATGGTTGCGGGCATCGTCTTTGGGGGGCTCAGTTGTCGCGCTTCCACTGCGGACGCTCCCACTCCATCAGCTCGGCCAGCCGGCTGATGATCCACTCGCCCTCGTTGGGCGGCACCGGGGCGTCCGGCCCGCGCAGGCCGGCATGCAGGCGTTCCAGCACGTCGGCCTCCGTGATGCTCAGCTGCCACTGCAGGGTCTGCGCGCGCTCGACGAGCATCGTGGCCAGCGTCTCGCAGAACTCGTAGCGCTGCGTGATCTGCTCGCGCGTCGCGTTCGGCTTGAGGCGTCCGGGGTCGACGAACAGCGCGATGAACGACGGCGGGATCTCGATCTGGTTCTCGTCTGACATGCCCGGATTGTCGCCTCGTCCGCGAACCGCCCGACAGCCCTGCGCCGAACGTGCCTGCGCAAGCCTTGTATCCTCTCGGGCATCTCGTCCGATTTCCGGCCTCCCGCCCCGTCATGCGCGACCTCATCCCGCTGCTCATCGCCCACGGCACGCTGATCGTCTTCCTGATCACGCTGGCCGCGCGCGTAGGCGCGCCCGTGCCCGCGGCGCCGCTGCTGGTGGTGGCCGGCGGCGTCGCGATGGCCGGGCAGATCTCGCTGCTGGTGTGCGTGGTCGTCTCGGTGGTGGCCAACGTGCTGGGCGACGCCGTCTGGTACCAGGCCGGCCGCTGGCGCGGGCATCGGGTGATGAAGCTGCTGTGCCGCATCTCGCTGTCGCCCGACACCTGCGTGCGCCAGAGCGAAGGCATCCTTTCGCGCTGGGGCGGCAGCTCGCTGATCGCGGCCAAGTTCCTGCCCGGGATCTCGGTGGTGGCGGCGCCGATGGCGGGCGCGCTGGGCATGTCGTGGAAGCGCTTCATCTCCTACGACGTCGGCGCCTCCCTGATCTGGACGCTCGTGTTCCTGGCCATCGGCGTAATCTTCGCGGGCCAGATCGTGATGGTGCTGGACATCATGACCGAGTTCGGCACCATCGCCGGCGTGGCCATCGTCATCGTGCTGACGGCCCTGATCACCGGCCGCTGGCTGCGCCGGCGCTGGATGCTCAGCGACCGCTACGCGCCGCGCATCGCCGTGCACGAGCTGCGCGAACTGATCCGCCGCGGCGAGGAGCCCATCGTGATCGACGTGCGCTCGGCCGTCGCGACGCTGCACGACAACCGCCGCGTGCCCGGCGCGATCGTCGCCACGCTGGCCGACCTGCCCGCCACCGCGCCGGGCCTGCCGCGCGACCGCGAGATCGTGCTGTACTGCAACTGCCCCAACGAAGTGTCCGCCCTGCGCGGCGTGCGCATCCTCGCCGACCACGGCCACCACCGCGCCCGCGCGCTGCGCGGGGGCCTGGATGCGTGGATCGAAATCGAGGCCGTCTCGCCGCTGGGCCAGCAGCCCGGCGCGCTGGATCAGAGCCCGATGTCCCCGATGGCCTTCGGCTCGGACAGCGTGCGCTGATTGCGTTCGGCGCGGAAACGCGCAGCCGCCTCGTAGGCGCCCTTGCGCACGCGCATCACGCCGCCGAGCGGCCGGTGCGCCGCGATCGCGTGCCACGGATTGAACGACAGCCCCTCGTCGATCGCATGCGCCTTCGCGTCGCTCCAGGCGGCCTGCGCGCCCGCCACGATGTGCGCCACCGGCCGGTACGGGCTCAGCGCCTCGTCCCAGGCGACGCTGGCGTCCTCGATGGGCATCTGGCCGATGTCGGCGCACAGCTGCACGCACAGCTCCCACTCGCCGCCCTGCTCCTCGAAGTGCGCCGCGACGGCGTCGCGCAGGCCATCGGGCTTGCCATCGAGGTCGACCGGCGCCTTGTGCAGGGCCTGCAGCGACGGCGACAGCGGCCGCACGCAGAGCTTGCCGAAGTAGTCCCCGAACAGGATCGGCACCTGAGAGTAGTAGGTCTCGCCCAGCGGGTTGGTCTCGGGATGGCCGCCGAGCGCCGTGAGCGTCGCGCTCTGGCCGCCGACGGCCTCCACGGCCTTCTCGAGGCCGCGCAGCGCCGCCGACAACACCTGCTTGGCGCCCTGGGCCTTGTCGGTAGTCGCGGCCAGCAGCTTGAGGCTGCGCGCGAACGAACTCGCATCGGGCTTGTTGAACGTCGGGCCGTTGACCAGCACGAAGTCCTGCGTCGCGTCGCCTTCCGAGCCGGCCAGGCGCGCGCCTCGGACGCCGATCACCTTGATGGCCATGCCGCGCGGCGTCGAGACGTCGTCGGGCAGCAGGTCGCCCGGCGTGGTCGACAGCCGCATCACCAGCGGCAGCACGCCGGGCTGCGCGAACAGGCCCTGGGCGAGCTCGGGCGGCAGGTCGGCCAGGATGCGCAGTTCGCCCACCAGCAGGCCGTGCGACTTCGCATGCACGCTGCGGATCGCCTTGCCGCCGTCGGCGTACGTCTTGTCCTGGATCTTGCGCATCTGCGCGTTGATGTCGGCCAGCGTCTGCGCGTCATCCTTTTCGGGGTGCTCGAACGCAGGCGAGTAACGCAGCGGCGCGACGGTGGTGGCGAGCGGGGTGGACATGGCGGCGGCTCCAGGCGGTGGGTGTGGCCACACCACTGGCAATCGCCGTTCCGCGCGTGCCGGCGTCGCGCCCTGCGCGCGCCAGCGCGTCACGTGCTCGCGCGCGCGAGCTGGGCCTGGGTCCAGGCCGCGATGTCGGCCGCCGAGGCGGCGCCCGAGCGCCGCGCCACTTCCTTGCCGCCCTTGAACAGCACCAGCGTCGGGATGCTGCGGATGCCGTAGGCCGCGCTCGCCTGCTGCGCGGCGTCGCTGTCGACCTTGGCGAAGCGCACGTCCGGCAACTGCTGCGCGGCGGCCGCGAAGTGCGGCGCCATCTGCCGGCACGGGCCGCACCAGGCGGCCCAGAAGTCGACCAGCACCGGCGCCTCGGTGGCGCGGATGTACTTCGGGAACACCGCCTCGGGCAGGTCCACCGGCCGGGTGTCCGCCAACGCCGTGCCGCACTTGGCGCACGCGGGCGCGTCGCCCAGGCGCTCGTCGGGGACACGGTTGGTGGCGGCGCAATGGGGGCAGACGAGCAGCATGGCGGTTCCTTGGAGTTCGCGCGGTGCGTTCCCCGAGGCGAATGCTGTGCCTACCGGGCCAGTTCGGCGGTGAACTGGTAGCCGCGCCCTCTCACGGTGCGGATGAATTGCGGATTCTCAAGGGACTCGCGCAGCTTGGCGCGCAGCCGCGAGACCGCCAGGTCGATCGAGCGCTCGTTGTTCTCGCTGGCCGCGCTGCGCGTCATCTCGACCAGCTGGCCGCGGCTGAGCACCTCGCCCGGGTGCTCGGCGAAGGCGGCCAGCAGCCGGTACTCGACGTTCGACAGCGACAGCCCCATGCCCTCGGGGCTGATCAGCATGCGGTTGCGCCAGTCGATCTGCCAGCCGCCGAAGCCGCCCTGGACGGGCACGCCGGGCGGCGCGAACTGCGGCGCGGCGGCGCCCTCTGGCGCCGGCTCGCTCGCCGTGGCGGCCAGGGTGCCGGAGCTGCGGCGCATCAGCGCGTGGATGCGCGCCAGCAGCTCGCGCGGCTCGAACGGCTTGGCGACGTAGTCGTCGGCGCCCATTTCCAGGCCCAGCACGCGGCTGATCGGATCGCCCTGGGCGGTCAGCATGATCACGGGCAGCTTCGAATGCATGCGCAGGTCGCGGCACAGCTCGATGCCGTCGCCGTCGGGCAGCATCAGGTCGAGCAGGACGATGTCGATGCCGCCGCGCGCCAGTTCGCGGCGCATCGCCGCGGCGCTGTCGGCCAGCCGGGCCTGCAGGCCGTAGCGCGTGAGGTGGTCGCCGACGAGCTCGCGCAGGGCCGGATCGTCGTCGACGATGAGACAGGTGATCATTGCAAGGGGACGGGACGGGAGGTGACGCGGCGCAGCATAGCGCGCACGGTCGCGCATGTCATGTCCGGCCGGACATGCGTTCGATAGCAGTCCTGACACAAACGAAAGCGGCCTGGCCGAAGTGGCCAAGCCGCGGAAATCAGATGGAAACGTCGGCTCCGGGCCCGGGGCCGCGCCGGTCACCAGACGGACAGGCCGTCCGTGAGCAGCTTCTGCAGCCAGCTGCGCGAGGCCGTGTCGGCGGTGCCGCCGCTGCCCACCAGCTCGGTCTTGGCGTCGGCCACGTCGCCGGAGGCGACGATGCCGCCGGCCTTGATGTCCAGCGGGTTGACCACGCCCGAGAAGCGCAGCGTGTTGAGCGTGCCGTTGAACGACATGCTGCGCTCGCCGGCCACCACCAGGTTGCCGTTGGACAGCACGTTGATCACGAAGGCCGACAGGCGCGCGTTGAACTTGGCGGTGTTCTGCGAGTTGCCCTTGCCGGTGAACGAATCGCTGCCGGAGGCGGTGGCGTCCATGTTGGCCAGGCCCTTGAGCAGCGAGCCCAGGCTGTTGGAGTTCATGCCCGGGCCCTTGGAGGCGACGGCGTTCTCGCGGCTGTTGACGCTGTTGACGACGCTGCTGGCATCCAGGCTTTCCGAGATGTCGATCTTGATCGTGTCGCCGATGGCCTGCGGCTTGCGCTGGTCGGAGAACAGCGAGACCTGGCTCATGTTGGCGCGGTAGATGCCGCCGGTGACGGTGCGCTCGGCGTAGTTGGGGGCCGGCACGGGACGCACGGAGGTCGGGCCCTGCACCAGCGGCGTGGTCGAGGCGCAGCCGGCCAGCGCGCCGGCGATCGCCAGGGCGGACAGGACGACGAGGCGGCGCAGAGCGGAAGTGGGGGCGGTCACGGGGGATCCTTGGGCGTGTCGGGCGGGCGTCTCAGTGGTCGAAGCCGGTGACCAGCGCGGTCACGACCGGCGCCAGCTTGCTGCGGCTGGTGGACCACTTGCCCATCTGGAAGGTGCCGTCCAGCGAGTAGGCGCTGCTCGAGAGCACGGTGCCGTTCTCGTCGCGCAGCGTCAGCGTGGCGTCGCGCATGTAGGACTTGTAGCCGCTGCCGAACGGCGGGATGCCCCACTCGATGTCGGCGGTGTAGGTGACGCGGAACTTGCAGGACGTCGGCGCCCCGCCCTCCTCGTAGATGCGGCTGTCGATCTCGTGCGAGCGCAGCTCGGCCTGCAGCGCCGGGGCGATGTCCGGGTCGGGCGTCTGCGGGTTGTATTCGACGCAGACCGCGTCGAGCGACTTGTGCTCGTGGTAGACGGTGTTCTTGGCGCTGCTCGGGCCATGCGAGATGGCGCTGACGGCGACGGCGCCGGTGGCCTTGACCAGTTCGAGCACCGGCGCGGGGCTGACGACGGAGCAGCCCGGCAGCACGACGGCCGCCGCGGCGAAGACGACGAGGAGCGGAAGGTGGCGCATGGCGTGGAGTCGGTCGTTCAAGGGGCTCAGGCGACGGCGGTGAAGGCGCGCTCGATGGCGGCGGCCCCGACGGTGGCGTAGCTGGCCATGCGGCCGGCGACATTGCCGACGGCGTCCGCGACCTCGCCCATGCCGTCGCCGACATAGCCTGCGGCGGTCTTGATGCCCTCGCCCGCCTGGCCGGCGTAGTCGCGCGCCCGGTGGGTGCCGTTCTCGACGGCCTGCCAGGCCTCGCTGCCCAGGTGCTCGAGCTCGGTCGTGCCGCGCTCGATCCCGTGCAGGGTCTCGGCAGCCAGGTGCTCGACGCCGTGCCAGGCATCCAGGGCGACGTCGCCGACGGCCTCGGCGCCGGCTTCGGCGGCGTGCACGACGTCGCCGGCCATGCCCGCGACGTCCTCGGCGCCGGCCTTGATCGTGTCCCAAACAGCTTCGCCCGCGTGCTCGACGCCCTGCACCGCGTTGCCCACGCCGTTCCTGACCGCGGCGTAGGCGGCCATGGCGGCGGCGCCGACGTCGGCGATGCCCGTCTCGACGGCATTGCCCACGTAGCTGGCGCCCTCCTCGACCGCGTGCAGGGCCTTCTCGCTGAGGGAGACCGTGGCGCTGGCGCCTTCGGCGATGGCGTCGCCCACGCCCTTCCAGGCGCCGGAGATGCTGCTGGCGTCCTCCTGCTCGGTCGACTCGCGCCGACCCGGACGGATCTGCTCCTTGACCGTGGCGTACGGCGAGCTGATCGTGCTGGTGGAGGAAGTGACGGACGTCATGGACGGACTCCTGGATTCGGATACTCGAATCGTAGAGATCCGGCGCCGGGCGTAATCGGCGATCAAGGCCGGAAATGAAGGGCAATTCAGCCCTCGTCAGGGAAAAAGTTCTTTACCTGCCGCCCGCAGGCGAAAAGCGATCCCGCGCCGCCCGCGCAGGCATTGCACGGCCGGGTGGCCGGCGCCGGAGGGCGCGCTTATCCTCTCGTGGCGCGATGCCCGGCGGCACGAATCGCCGGGCGCAGGGAGCCCGAAGCATGGACGCTGGAGACGCAATACCGGACAGCCGACTGTCCGCCGCCCCGGTCACCGAGCCCGCGGGCGGCGTCACCTTTCTCCTGAACCAACCCGCCAACCGCCGGCAACGCTGGCGCGCGGGCCTGGTCATCGCCATCTCGGTGCTGCTGTTCGGCGCGCTAGTGCCCTTCGTGCGGGTGCCGCTGGGCTTCCTGCCGGCCTTCATCCCGATCTACGAGTCGGCGCTGCTGATCAACGACGCGGTCACCGCGGTGCTGCTGTTCGGCCAATACCGCATCCTGCGCTCGCGGGCCCTGATGGTGCTGGCCTGCGCCTACCTGTTCACGGCCCTGATGACCGTCGTCCACGCCCTGAGCTACCCGGGCGTGTTCGCGGCGGGCGGCCTGCTGGGGGCGGGCCGCCAGACCACGGCGGCGCTGTACATGTTCTGGCACGCGGGCTTCCCGCTGTTCGTGCTGGCCTATGCCACGCTCAAGTCGCGCGAGCGGCCGGCGGCGACGGAGGCCGCGGACTGGTTCACGCCCCCGCGTGCGCACGACCGCCGCGCCCTCGCGATGCCCGCGGCGACCGTGGCGCTGGCCGCCCTGCTGACGCTGTACGCCACGCTCGGCCACGAGTGGCTGCCGACGTTCCTGTACCCCGACCACTTCGGCCTGGCCCTGACCTTCAGCGCCTCCGCGATCTGGGCGCTGAGCCTGGTCGGCGTGGCCGCGCTGTGGCGCCACCGGCCGCACTCGGTGCTGGACCTGTGGCTCAGCGTGTCGCTGGTCGCGTGGTCGTTCGACGTCGCGCTGTCGTCGATGCTCAACGCGCAACGCTTCGACTTCGGCTTCTACGCCGGCCGCGTCTACGGCCTCCTGGCAGGCAGCGCGGTACTGGTCGAACTGCTGCTGGAGAACGGCGCGCTGTACGCCCGCCTCGTGCGCGTGCACCACAACGACCGCCGCCAGGCCGCCGCGCTGCGCGTCGCGCGCGACGAGGCGCGCTCCGCCGACCAGGCCAAGGGACTGTTCCTGGCCAACATGAGCCACGAGATCCGCACGCCGATGAACGCCGTGATCGGGCTGACGGCGATGGTGCTGCAGACCCGGCTGGACGAGACCCAGCGCGACTACCTGAGCAAGGTGCAGACGTCGTCCAAGGCGCTGCTGACGCTGCTCAACGACATCCTGGACTACTCCAAGATCGAGGCCGGCAAGGTGGCGCTGGAAGCCGAGGAGTTCAGCCCCGAGGAGACGATCGAGAACGTGGGCAACCTGTTCTCGGCCAAGGTCGAGGAAGCCGGGCTGGACCTCCTGTTCGAGATCGACCGCGACATGCCGCCGCGCCTGATCGGCGACGCGCTGCGTCTCGCGCAGGTGCTCAACAACCTGGTGGGCAACGCGATCAAGTTCACGTCGGTGGGCGAGGTCGTCATCGGCGCGCGTGTGGTGTCGCGCTCCGACGAGCGGGTCGAGCTCGCGTTCTCCGTGCGCGACACCGGCATCGGCGTCACGCCCGAGCAGGCCGAGCGCCTGTTCAACGTGTTCCAGCAGGCCGAGCGCTCCACGGCGCGCAAGTACGGCGGCACCGGGCTCGGGCTGGCGATCTGCAAGCGCCTGGTCGAGCTGATGGGCGGCCGCATCGAGGTGACGCCCGCGCCCGGCGGCGGCAGCATCTTCGGCTTCACCTGCCAGTTCGCCATCGCGCGCGGCGCCGGCGAGCGCATCGACCTGCACCGCATCCGCGGGATGCGCACGCTGGTGGTGGACGGCCAGCCCACCGAGCGGCTGATCCTGCAGCAGATGCTCCAGAGCTGGCGCTTCCAGGTCGGCACCGCCTCGTTCCCCGACGACGCCCTGCACAAGCTGCGCCGCGCCGACCCGGACGCGCCGCACGAACTGATGCTGCTCGATTGGAAGACCGGCGACCTCGACCTGCTGCTCAAGGCGCGGCGCGCCGTCGAGGACCACCGCAACCGGCCCGGCGCCATGCCGCTGTCGGTGATCGCGATGACCTCGCTCGCGGCGCGCGAGCGCGTGGCCGAAGCGCTCAAGGGCCTGGCCGGCGTGGACATCGTCACCAAGCCCGTGACGCCTTCGCGCCTGTTCGACACCGTCGTGCGCCTGCAGCACGGCGAGGCCCCGCCGCCGCGCGCCGGCGCGCCGCGCTTCGACCTGGCCGAGGCGATGCAGTCGATCCGCGGCGCCCGCGTGCTGCTGGCCGAGGACAACCCGGTCAACCAGCAGGTGGCCGCGGCCTTCCTGCAGGCCGGCGGGCTGGACGTCACCCTCGCGGAGAACGGCCTGGAGGCCGTCGAGTGGGTCAAGAAGGCGCACTTCGACGTCGTGCTGATGGACATGCAGATGCCCGACATGGACGGCACCCAGGCCACCCGCCTGATCCGCAAGCTGCCCCAGGGCATGGGCCTGCCCATCATCGCGATGACCGCCGCAGCGATGGACTCGGATCGCCAGGAGTGCCTGGCCGCCGGCATGAACGCGCACGTGGCCAAGCCGATCGACGCCGAGAAGCTGGTCAAGACGCTGCTCGAATGGGTGTCCACGCGCGGGCTCGCGCGCGAGCGGAGCTAGGTCAAGCCAGGAGCTTCGTGGCCAGGCGCCCTGCCCGGCTCTGTGGGAACAGCATCGGCAACGCCTCCTCGACAGCCGGCGAGCCGTCGTCGAACCACTCGCCGAGCCAGACCGGCAGTTCCAGGGCCAGCGCGCAGCGCGCCGCGGCCGTGGGAAATTCGAAGGCGATGGCGGCCAAGGCGACCGCGTGGCCGCAACCGGGCATCTTCACGGGCGTGTCGCCGTCGACGCCGCGCGCCGCAAGTTCATCCGTCGGCGCGAACCAGCGCTGCCCCGCATCGCCCTTCACCTTGGTCGCGCGCCCGCAGGTGGGGCACGTCGCCTTGAACGGGAACCCCTCGCTGCCGTAGAAGCGCGGACGGTCGTGCCGCTCCGCCGTCGGCCGCGGGGGCGGCGCCAGGCTCGTGCAGGCTGACGTGCCCGCGAACGCCTCGAGCGCCCGGGCCAGCGCCGGGTCGTCCGGAACGTGGTCGGGATCGACCGGCAGCACCGAGATCGACCAATGGAAGCGGGTCTCGCTCATGCGCACATCCTAGATGCGCAAGGCGCCGCTACGACTTGGGCAGCGCGTACGCGATGACGTAGTCGCCCGGCTTCGTGCCGGTCGAGCCGTGGCCGCCGGCGATCACGAGCAGGTATTGCCGGCCGTCGGCCCCCAGGTAGGTCATCGGCGTGGCCTGGCCGCCGGCGGGCAGGCGCGCCTCCCACAGCTGGCGGCCGTCGCGCACGTCGTAGCCGCGCACGTAGTCGTCCATCGTGCCCGAGAGGAACGCCACGCCGCCGCCTGTTGTCACGGGCCCGCCGAGGTTGGGCACGCCCATGCGGAACGGCAGCGGCAGCGGCGACAGGTCGCGCACGGTGCCGTTGCGATGTTCCCAGGCGATCTTGCCCGTGCGCAGGTCGGCGCCGGCCACGTAGCCCCAGGGCGGCGCCTGGCACGGGATGCCCAGCACCGACGTGAACGGATGCAGCTTGACCGCGAACGGCGCGCCGAAGTTCTCGTTGAGCGCAGGCAGCGAGCCAGTCGGCGGATGGCCGCCCTGCACCACCTGCGCAGTCGCGTTCGGCCGCGGCACCAGCTGCGACACGAAGGCGAGGTAGGTCGGCGTCGTGAAGGCCGCCTGGCGCTGCGGGTCGACCGCGATGCCGCCCCAGTTGAACGTGCCGAAGTTGCCCGGGTAGACCAGCGAGCCCTGCGTCGACGGCGGCGTGAAGCGACCCTCGTAGCGCAGCTTTTGCAACGCGATGCGGCACATCATCTGGTCGACGAGGGTGGCGCCCCACATGTCCTTGCCCGTGAGCCGTGGCGGCTCGTACGACAGCGCGGACCGGGGCTGCGTCCCGGCGGCGTGGTCGCCTTCGGCGGCGCCCTGCGGCGCGGGCTGCTCGGTCACCGGCAGCAGCGGCTTGCCGGTGCGCCGATCCAGCACGAACAGCTCGCCCTGCTTGGTGGGCTGCACCAGCGCGGGCACGGTGCGGCCGTTGACGACGAGGTCGACCAGCGACGGCTGCGACGGCACGTCGTAGTCCCACAGGTCGTGGTGCACCGTCTGGAACACCCAGCGCTCCTGGCCAGTGGCCAGGTCCAGCGCCACGACCGACGACGAATGCTTCTCGACCGCCGGGCTTCGCCGGCCGCCCCACTGGTCGGGCGGCTGGTTGCCCATCGGCAGGTAGACGAGGCCCAGCGCCTCGTCCACGCTGCCGATCGACCAACTGTTGGGCGAATTGGCCGTGTACGTCGCGTCCGGCGCGATCGGCGTGGTGACGTCCGGGTTGCCCGAGTCCCAGTTCCAGACCAGCGCGCCGGTGTCGATGTCGAAGGCCCGGATGACGCCCGACTCCTCCTTGGTCGACACGTTGTCGAGCACCGTGCCGCCCACGATGATCAGCGACTTCGTGACCACCGGCGGCGACGTCGAGTAGTACGAGCCCGGGTTCAGGTTGGGCATGTTGGCGCCGAGATCGACCTGGCCCGTGCCGCCGCCAAAGCGCGAGCAGACGGCGCCGGTGTCGGGGTCGAGCGCGATCAGCCGGCCGTCGGCGGTGGCCAGGAACAGCTTTGCGCCGCAATCCGCGCGCGCCAGGCCGTCGGTCGCGGCGACGTCCAGGTGGCGGCCCGAGCTGCGGATCGTCGCGGAGGCGGACGCGGCCGGTGCGGAGGCCGCCCCCGCGCCGGGCGGCGGCTGGTACGACAGCCCGCGGCAGGTCTGGTGCTGCAGCGCCAGGCCCGACTGCATCTTCGGGTCGTAGCGCCAGGCCTGCTGGCCGGTGGTGGCGTCCAGCGCGATCACGGACTGGTGCGGCGTGCACAGGTAGAGCCGGCTGCCGATCTTCAGCGGCGTCACCTCGTCGGTGGTCTCGGTGGGATCGCCGGGCCGGCCGCGCAGGTCGCCGGTGCGAAATTGCCAAGCCACCTCCAGGCGCGCGACGTTGTCCGGCGTGAACTGCGCCAGCGGCGACCAGCGCTGCCCGGCGCCCGTGCGGCCGTAGGCGTGCCACTCGCCTTCGGGCGCGCTCGCGGACGCGGCCGCCACCGGGCCCGCATCGGGCAGCTGGCCGACGATCTCGTGCACGTCGCGCAGGCCCGAGCCGATCGCCACCACCGCCGAAACGCCGACCACCAGCCCGAGCACGATGCGGCCCGACCGCTGCCCGCGCAGGTGGCGCGCGATCCATGGCAACAGCAGGACCACGCCGAACACGAAGGCGACGTCCAGCCGGGCGGCCAGCGGCCACCAGTCGAGTCCGACTTCCCAAAGGCTCCACGCGACCATGGCCGCCAGCAGCACGGCGTAGACGACGAGTGCCTCGGCCAGGCCGCGCATCAGCAGCACGCCCGTGGCCCCGAAGCCGATGCCCGCGAGCAGGTAGAACGGCGAGCCGCCGGCCGTCACGAGCACGACGCCGCCGACCAGCAGCGCCAGCCCGAACAGGACGAGCAGCGCCCCGATCGCGACGAAGCGGACCAGGGGACGGGCGGTGGCCATCGCGGCTCCTCGAGAGGCTGGGGACCGCCGACGTTAGCCGCCGCCGTGGGCGCACGTCTGTAGGACGAGCCCGCGTACCCGCTCGAGGACGAACCGCCGACTCAGGGCGACTGGCGCACCACGAGCCAGACGAAGCCCGCGCCGGCGCAGGTCAGCGCGATGAGCTTGAGCGCGACACCGGGGCCGGCGCGCGAGTGGGCCTCGGGCAGGATGTCCGAGACGCCGATGTAGAGCAGGAAGCCGGCGAAGAAGCCCAGGTAGACCATCAGCTGGAACGGCGGGATCGTGAAGGCCATCGTCAGCAGCACGCCCACCAGCGGCGCCAGCGCGTCCACCACCAGCATCGCCAGCGCGCGGCGTGTCGAGTTGCGATGGCGCAGCATCAGCGTGACGGTGTTCAGGCCGTCCGAGAAATCGTGCGCCACCACCGCCAGCGCCACCGTCAGGCCCACGACGGGCGAGACCTGGAAGCCGATGCCGATCGCCACGCCGTCCATGCAGCTGTGCGCCGCCAGCACCGCCGCGGACGCGAGGCCGACGTTCGGGTGGTGGTGGTGCGAATAGTGGTCCTCCTGCGCCGGATGGACGAGCACGAACTTCTCGAGGCTGTGGAACAGCAGGAAGCCGACCACCAGCGCGACCATCGCGGCCGACGGATCGAACGCGTGCTCGCGAGACAGCGCGAAGATCTCGGGCAGCAGGTCGAACGCCACCACGCCCAGCAGCACGCCGGCCGTGAAGCCCAGCAGGTAGTGCAGGCGGTCGCGAAAGCGCAGCGCGAGCGCCCCGCCGCCCAGCGTGGACAGGACGGCGGCGCCGGCGAGCACGACCGGGGAGATGCCTGAGAACATCCCTTAATGATAATGGATACTCAATATCAGCAGGCGTGGCAGAATTTGTCCGAGGTCGCATGATGGAACGAGCCACCCGCCAGAACACCGCCATCCGCGAGGCGCTCGCCGCCGCCGGACGTCCGCTTTCGCCCGCCGAAGTGCTGGACGAGGCGCGCCGCCACGTCGCGGCGCTCGGCCTGGCCACCGTCTACCGCAACCTGAAGGCGCTGGTCGATGCCGGCGAGATCCAGGTCGTCACCCTGCCCGGCGAGGCGCCGCGCTACGAGACGGCGCGCCGCGAGCACCACCACCACTTCCGCTGCGACGTCTGCCAGCGCGTGTTCGATGTCCACCAGTGCCCGGGCGACCTCGCCGGCCTGGCGCCGCCGGGCTTCAGCGTCTCGCGCCACGAGATCACGCTGTACGGGCGCTGCAGCAAGTGCCAGCCGGCGGCGAAGGGGCGCGCGAAGAAGCCATCGCCGGCCGGGCACGCGAAGGCGCATCCGCACGGGCATTCGCACTAGCGCGCGGTCGGGCCAGGCAAGCGCGGTGTGTGGGCTGGATCCTGCGACTGCGCGCAGGATGACAGGCGGGGAGATGTCGCACCCCGTGGGATGACGGTCGCGAGCCACGCCCTCACCCCGTCATCCTGCGCGCAGGAACGCCGTCATCCTGCGCGCAGTCGCAGGGTCCACCCCGGAGCTCGCGCCCCGCCGCCGCAACTCACTTCGGCCGCGGCGTGCGCTGCCTGGGCTGCACCGCCGCCAGCGTTCCCGTGCGCAGCTCCTTGACGCCATGCGCGACCGCCAGCGCCACGTTGCGCGCCTCCTGCTGCACCGCCAGGTCGCGGTCGAGTTCCTCGTGGCTGGTCGCGTACGGCTTCCAGTAGCCGACATAGCGATTGAGCAGCGCGGGCTGGCCGGCGTCGATCAGGCCCATCCAGTCGAGTTAGTCGCCGAGCGAACGCCGCGAGGTGTCGATGCCGGCGACGTCGCCGTGCACCATCACGCCGTAGACGCGACCGGCCAGGTGCTGCGGGTAGTCCCAGCCCGCGAGCTCGAGCTCCTTGGCCTCGACCGCCTTCTTGCCATGGGTGGACGACGGATCCGGGTTGCCGCCGTCGGCGCACACGAGCCGGTCGATCATCAGCTTGAGCGGGCTGGGCGACTGATACCAGTACACCGGCGAGACGATGATGATGCCGTGCGCCGCGGCCCAGCGCGGGTAGATCTCGTTCATCCAGTCGCCGGTCTGCCCGAGCGAGTGGTTCGGGTAGCAGCTGCAGGGCCAGTGGCACAGCGGCATCGCCGTCGACACGCAGCCCTTGCACGGATGGATCGTGCGGCCGTATTCGGACGTGGTCAGGCTCAGGTCGAGCGTGTCGACCTCGATGCCCTGCGCCTGGAGCTCCTCGGTCATCCACTGGCAGAAGCGGAAGCTCTTGGATATCTCGCCGGGGCAGCTGCCGTCGTTGCGCGCCGAGCCCACGATCATCAGCACGCGCGACACCGACGTCGGGTCGGCCTGGGTCGCCTGCGCCGCGGCGATGGCGTCGTGCGCGGCGAGCCAGTCCACGGACAGGTCGTAGTCCGGATCGGCATGGCCCGGACCGGCCTTGCGCGTGACCGGCGCCTTGCGCTCGTCCTTGTACGCCAGCCAGGCGATCTGCTCGATGCGCTGCAGGGACTCCCTCTCGGCCTGGAACGCCGGATCGCGGAACGAGGACTGGAAGCGCTCGGCGAAATCGGCGCGCGAGATCTGGCCGGGCGCCTGGCCCTTGCGAACGTCGGTCATGGGAAGCCTCGGGGGTGTCGGGGGGCGACAGCCCGAGGCAATCGGGACGCCTACGCGCGCTTGACGCGCACGGCGTACTGCAGCTCCTTGAGCAGCGTCTCGATCGAGTACGGCTTGGACAGCACCTTGAGGCCCGCGTCGATGTGCTGCGTGGTGTAGCCGGTGGCCACGATGGTGGCCAGCTCGGGCACGTTGGCCTGGCACCAGGCGGCCAGGTCCAGGCCGCTGGTCGCGCCGGGCATCACGACGTCCGTGAACACGACGTCGAACAGCCCGCCGTCCTGCAGCGCGCGCACGGCGGCGTCGCCGGTATGGCAGTGGCGCACGGCGTGGCCGGCCGCGCGCAGCGCCGGCACCACCACCGAGGACACGAGCAGGTCGTCCTCGACGAACAGCACGCGCAGCGGCATGAACTCGGCCGGCGCAGCCGCGGCCGCGTCGCCGGCCACCACGGGATCGCTGGAGACCGGCAGCAGCAGCGACACCGTCGTCCCGACGCCGCGCTCGCTGCTGATCGTGGCGATGCCGCCCGACTGCACGGCGAACGCGCGCACCTGCGGCAGGCCCAGGCCGCTGCCCACGCCCACCGCCTTGGTGGTGAAGTACGGCTCGAACACGCGCTGCAGCACTTCGGCGTCCATGCCGCCGCCGGTGTCCACGACGTCGACTGCCAGGTAGCGCCCGGGCGGCAGCGCCGACGCCTGCGTGGCACTGGCCAGCCGCCCGCGGATCATCACGGTGCCGCCCTCGGGCATCGCGTCGCGCGCGTTGAACACGAGGTTCAGCAGCGCCAGCTCGAACTGCGTCGGATCGGCCAGCAGCGGCGGCAGGCCGGGCTCGATCTCGGCCGTCAGCCGCACCTTGCCGCCCACCGCGCGGCCCATCAGGTCCTCGCAGCGCAGCACGAAGTCGTGCAGGTCGATCGGCTGGGCCTTGAGCGGCTGCGTGCGGCCGAACGCGAGCATCTGGCGCACCAGCGTGGCCGCCTTGTCGAGCGCGCGGGTGCTGGCCTCGATGACGCGCCGGCCCGGTTCCTCGTGGACGAGGCGGTCGAGCACCTGCAGGCCGGTGCTCATCGTCTGCAGGAAGTTGTTCAGGTCGTGCGCGAGGCCGCCCGTGAGCCGGCCGATGGCCTCGTGCTTCTGGCCGTCCAGCAGTCGGGTCTGCGCCTCCTGGGTCTGCCGGATGGCCTCGGCCACGCGCGACTCGAGCACCTCGGTGGCGCGCGCGGACCGCACGCCCGCCTCGTGCAGCGCGGCGCCCACCTGGTCGGCCTCGAACAGGCCGGTGCGCAGCGGCGCGGGCACGCGGTCGCGCGCGAGCTCGAGCGCCGCGTCGTTGAGCGCCAGCACCGGCCCGCCGATCTGGCGCGCGAAGTACAGCGCGAATGCGAGGCCGATCACCGCGAGGATGCCTGCCGCCGCGAAGGCCTGCAGCGTGACGCGGATGGCCGGCTTGTCCAGCGCCGTGCGCGGCAGGCCGACGGCCACCGTCCAGCCGTAGCGCGCCGAGCGCGCGACCACGGCGATGGTGGGCTCGCCCTCGCGCGACATCGACTCGAACTGCTGGTCCAGCATGCCGCGCGAGGCCGCCGCCACGGTGGCCGGCGAGGCCACCGACCCCAGCCACTTCTGCGGATCCTTGCTGCGCGCCACCGTGCGGAACTTGCCGTCGAGCACCGAGGCCACCGCGCTCGGCGGCAGTTGCTGGGCGTCCAGCACGTGCTGGATGACCTCGGGGCCGAAGGCGATGCCGATGTTGTAGCGCTGGGACTCCACGCCGGGCTCGGGCACCATCACCGTGATGACGGGCAGGCCGTTCGACTGGCCCTGGAGCATCTCCGTGACGATCGGCGCGCCGGTGATCAGCGGCGGGTCGGGGATCCAGCCGCGCGCGGGCAGGTCGGTGCCGTACGGCCGGCGCGTGTTGATCACCTGGCGCGCGGCGTCGACCACCAGCACCGTGTTGCCGGTGCCGTCGGTGGCGCGCTTGGCGTGCTGGTAGAAGCGCTCCATGTCGCCGTCCTTGAGCGAGCGGGCGGCGCCGAGCGTCAGGCCCATCGAGGCGCGCTTGTCCAGTTCGCTGTCGACGACCAGGCTGATGGAGCGCGCCAGGTCGCGCAGGTGGCGCGTGGCCGTCTCCGTCTCGTTCAGGTAGGTCGAGCGCGCCAGCAGGCCGAAGCCCGCGAGTGCCGGCAGCCACACGGCGAAGACGAGCAGCAGCAGTCTCGTACGGATACTCACGCGGTCCCTGGGATCTGGTTGGCTGCCGGACGTTACCCGAAAATGCGTGACCCGCGCGTGCCACGGCCAAGGCAAGTCCGTCTCGAGACATAACTCCGGTCGGGCCTGGTTGTCAATGCGCAATCCCCGAGACTCGATGGGACTGGCTCGACCGCTTACATTTGAGGGCTCACGACCCTGCCCCGCCTGGGTACAACGGAGACAAGACAAGTGAACGACCTGACCCGCATCACCCGAATTTCCGCCATCGCGCTGGCCGCAGCCCTGTCGCTCGGCGCGGCCCAGGCCGCCGAGCCGATCAAGATCGGCGTCGCCGAAGCGCTGTCCGGCGGCGCGGCCCAGTACGGCATCAGCATCCGCAACGGCTTCCAGATGGCCACCGAGGAGATCAACGCCGCCGGCGGCGTCAACGGCAGCAAGATCGAGCTGGTGATCGAGGACGAGCAAGGCAAGAAGGACGAGGCGATCAACGCCTTCAAGAAACTCATCTTCCAGGACAAGGCGCTGATGCTGTTCGGCCCGACCCTGTCGAACTCCGCGGCCGCCGCCGACCCGATCGCCCAGGCCGCGCACGTCGTCGTCTTCGGCACCTCCAACACCGCCGACGGCATCACGTCGATCGGCGACCACGTGTTCCGCAACTCGGTCACCGAGGCCGACGTCCTGCCGGTGACCATCAGCGTCGCCGCCAAGGTCGCCAAGATCAAGAAGGTCGCTGTCATGTACGGCAACGACGACGTCTTCACCAAGAGCGGCTACGACGCGTTCAAGAAGGCGCTGGACGACCAGAAGATGCCGGTGACCACCACCGAGACCTTCGCCAAGGGCGACGTCGACTTCAAGGCGCAGCTGACCAAGATCAAGGCGACCAACCCCGATGCCGTGGTGCTGTCGGCGCTCATCGCCGAAGGCGCGCCCATCATGGTGCAGGCGCGCCAGCTGGGCCTGAACGTGCCGTTCATCGGCGGCAACGGCATGAACTCGGTCAAGATCTTCGACCTCGCCAAGGGCGCCTCCGACGGCCTGTGGGTGGGCAGCCCGTGGTCGATCGAGAACCGCACGCCCGAGAACAACAGCTTCATCATCGCGTACACCAAGAAGTACAGCGCGCCGCCGGACCAGTTCGCCGCGCAGGCCTACGACGCGATGCACATCGCCACCGCGGCGCTCAAGAAGGTCAAGCTGACCGGCGACCTCGCCAAGGACCGCGAAGCGGTGCAGCAGGCGCTGCCGGCCGTGAAGTGGACGGGTGCGACCGGCGCGTTCTCGTTCCGCCGCGTCAACGACAAGGCCGGCAAGCCGGCCGGCTACGACGCCAACCAGACGGCCATCGTCAGCACCACCCGCGGCAAGAACTACGAAATCGAAAAATGAGCCCTCACGCTCGCGCTGGTCGCTGCCCCCCGGGGGGGCCGGCCGGTTCGGCCCCGGCGGAGCCGGTTGCCTCCCTCCCCGGGATGGGCCGGCGGCCGGCCAACGCCTCGTCGGCGCCCTGACCCCGTCCTTCGGCCCGCCATTCCTTCCCACGAGGCTCCTCCCGTGCTCGAACAGCAGCTGTTCAATGCCTTGTCGCTGGGCTGCGTCTACGCGCTGTTCGCCCTCGGCTTCACGCTCGTCTTCGGCGTGCTGGGCGTCGTCAACCTCTCGCAGGGCGCCGTCTTCATGTGCGGCGCCTATGCCGCGCTGACCGCCATCACCAGGCTCCATGCGCCGTTGTGGCTGGCCATCCTGGGCGCCTTCGCGTTCGCGGGCCTGCTGGGCCTGCTGATCGACCGGCTCGTGCTCAAGCCCCTGCGCCAGCGCAACGCGCCGCACCTGATCCCGATGATCGCCACCATCGGCCTGGCGATCGCGATCAACAGCCTCGTGCAGGGCCTGTTCGGCGCCGAGAACCAGCGCTTCCCCAGCGAGGTGCTGCCACAGGACTCGCTGCAGATCGCCGGCGTCAGCGTCACGGTGCTGGAGCTGGGCATCATCCTGGTGTCCTTCCTGCTGATGACGGTGCTGCTGGTCACGCTGCGCCGCACGCAGCTGGGACGCGCCCTGCGCGCCATCGCCGAGTCGCCCAAGGCGGCGCGGCTGCTGGGCATCAACGTCGACGGCCTGTTCATGCTGACGTCCTTCGTCGCGGCCGGCCTGGGCGGCGTCGCGGGCGTGCTGATCGGCCTGTATTCGAACGCGCTGTTCCCGCTGATGGGCCAGCCGATGCTGCACAAGGGCATCGCGGTCATCATCCTGGGCGGCATGGGCGACATCCGCGGCGCGATGTTCGCCGGCCTGTTCCTGGGCTTCGCCGAGGTGCTGTCGGTGGCCTACATCGGCTCGGACATGCGCGATGCCGTGGCCTTCGGCCTGCTGTTCCTCGTGCTGCTGGTGCGACCCAAGGGCCTGTTCGGCAGCGTCCAAGAACGAAAAGTATGACCCCCTCGCTCCTCCCGTCGCTGCCTCCCGAGGGGGAGCCCGGTTTGGCTCGGGTGCGACCCTCGCTTCCCGGGATCTGACACGATGCTCGAATCCCTCGACAACTTCTGGTCCATCTACAGCAACCTCGTGCTGTCGCTGGGCACGGCGTCGCTGCTGGCGCTGTCGATCTACCTGACGCTGTCGTGCGGCATGCTGGCGATGGCCAACGCGGCGTTCATGGGCATCGGCGCGTACACCTCGTCCATCCTCACGATGACCTACGGCTGGCCCTTCCCGGCGGCGATCGTCGCGGGCATGGCCGCGCCGGCGGTGGTGGCCTTCGTCATCGGCAAGCCGACCCTGCGGCTGTCGGGCGTGTACCTGGCGATGGCCACGCTGGCCTTCGGCGAGGTGGTGCGCCTGTGCATCATCCGCGCCGAGAGCCTGACCGGCGGCGCGCTGGGCCTGAACGGCATCCCGCAGCTGACGCAGTGGTGGCACGTGCTGCTGGCCGTCGTGGCCGTGCTGTTCGTGCTGGCCCGCCTGCGGCGGTCCAGGATCGGCCGCGCGTTCGAAGCAATCAAGGAGGACGAGACCGCGGCCGGCCTGATGGGCATCGACGTCAACGGCCACAAGATGCTCGCGTTCGCGCTCGGCGCGGCCATCGCGGGGCTGGCCGGCGTGCTCAACGCCCACCTCACCTTCTTCATCGGCCCGCAGGAATTCGGCTTCGACCGCGGCGTCGAGATCCTGACCATGACGATCCTGGGCGGCATCAACAGCCTGTTCGGCCCGGTGCTGGGCGGCATCATCGTGACGCTGCTGCCCGAGCTGCTGCGCAGCTTCAAGGACTACCGCGCCGTCGCCAACGGCCTGATCCTCGTGCTGATCGTGCTGTTCCTGCCCAAGGGCCTGTGGAATCCGGCGTGGATGCGGCGCGTGCTGGGCCTCGAGCGCAAGGGGGTGACCCCGTGACGGAACTCCTGAAGCTGACCAACGTGTCGCGCCATTTCGGCGGCCTCAAGGTGCTGCAGGACGTCTCGTTCGCGGTGCGCCAGGGCGCGATCTCCGGCCTGATCGGGCCGAACGGCGCCGGCAAGACCACCGTGTTCAACCTCATCACCGGCCTGCTGCCGCCCACCACCGGCGACATCGTGCTGGACGGCGCCACGCTGCTGGGCCGCAAGCCGCACGAGATCACCCGGGCCGGCGTCGCGCGCACCTTCCAGAACATCCGAATCTTCAAGGAGATGACGCTGCTGGAGAACGTCATCGTGGGCATGCACCGGCACCTGGCCTACGGCGTGCCGGGCCTGATGCTGGCGCTGCCCAAGTACCGCGCCGAGGAGCGCCGTGCCCGCGACCGCGCGCGCGAGCTGCTGTCGTGGATGAAGCTGGACCACAAGGCCGACGACCTCGCCGACAACCTGTCCTACGGCGCCCAGCGCCGCCTGGAGATCGCCCGCGCGCTCGCCACCGAGCCGCGCCTGCTGCTGCTGGACGAGCCGGTGGCCGGCATGAACAGCACCGAGAAGACGGAGCTGATGCGCGAGATCGTCAACATCCAGGGCCGCGGCTACACGATCTTCATGATCGAGCACGACATGCGCTTCGTCATGGGCCTGTGCGAACAGATCTCGGTGCTGAACTTCGGCAAGATCATCGCGCAGGGCGATCCCGAGCAGATCCGGCGCGATCCGCAGGTGATCGAGGCCTACCTCGGGCGCGAGGACGACGAGGTCGCGGTCACGCCCGACGTGGAGGACGAGGCATGAGCGAGGCGCTGCTCTCGGTCGCCGGCCTGAGCGTCAACTACGGCCACATCGAGGCCGTGCGCGAGCTGGACCTGTCGCTGGCCGCAGGCCAGATCACGACGCTGGTCGGGGCCAACGGCGCGGGCAAGTCCACGACGCTGCTGGCGCTGTCGGGCCTGATCCCCAAGGCCGCCGGCAAGGTGATGTTCGACGGCCACGACGTGACCGCCCTGCCCGCCCACAAGCTGGTGGGCGCTGGTCTCGTGCAGGTGGCCGAAGGCCGGGCGACGCTGACCACCCTGACCGTGCGCGAGAACCTCGAGCTGGGGGCGTACACGCGGCGCGACGGCGCGGCGGCGCGCGCGAGCGACCTCGAGCGCGTCTTCGCGTTGTTCCCGCGCCTGCAGGAACGCGAGGGCGGCCTGGCGGGCAACCTGTCCGGCGGCGAGCAGCAGATGCTGGCGATCGGCCGCGCGCTGATGGCCAGGCCGCGTTTGCTGCTGCTGGACGAGCCCTCGATGGGCCTGGCGCCCATCGTCGTGCAAGGCATCTTCCGCACGCTGCGCGAGATCCACGCCGGCGGCCTGACGATCTTCCTGGTCGAACAGAACGTGCGCCAGGCGCTCAAGATCGCCGAACGCGCCTACGTGCTCGAGAACGGCCGCGTGGTGCTGGAAGGCAGCGGACGCGGCCTGCTGGACGAGCCGCGCGTGCAGCAAGCCTACCTGGGCGGCTGAGCCGCGTCGGCCGGCGCGGGTCGCGCGGCCTCGGCCATCGCCCGGCGCAGCTCGCGCAGCAGTTCATGCGGCGGCGTGGGCTTGGGCAGCACGCGCAGCCCGCCCGAGACGGCTTCCTCGAGCTGCTTGGCATAGCCCGTGACCAGCACCACGGGCAGGCGCGGCCAGCGTTCGCGCAGGCGGAATGCGAGATCCATGCCGCTCAGGCTGCCGGGCATCTCGATGTCGCTCAGCACGATGTCGGGCAACGCCGGCTCGGCATGCAGCGCGGCCAGCGCGGCGTCGGCGCTCCAGTGGTGCTTCACGTCCAGCCCGCTCGCCTGCAGGATCGCGGCGGTCGAGTGCGCGACGTCCTCGTTGTCCTCCACCAGCATCACGTGGCCGGACAACGGCCCGGCATCGACCGGCACGGGCGCCGCGGGCGGGTGCAGCTGCGGCGCCTCGGCGGGCAGCACCAGCTCGACCGTGGTGCCCTGCCCCGGCTCGCTGGCGATGCGCGCGCGGCCGCCGGCCTGGGCGCAGAAGCCGTTGACCTGGCTCAGGCCCAGGCCGGAGCCGGCCTCGTGCATGCGCGTCGTGAAGAACGGCTCGAACACGCGCGGCAGCACGTCGGGCGCGATGCCCACGCCGGTGTCGGAGACGGCGATCACCACCATCGTCGTGCCGTCCTCGGACGCGCCTTCGTTGCGCGCGGCGATGCGCAAGCGGCCGCCGCCGGGCATCGCGTGCTTGGCGTTGAGCGCCAGGTTGATCAGCGCGAGCTCCAGCTCGCCGACGTCGACGGTGATCGGGCAGGCGTCGGCCGCCACCGTGATCTCCATCGCGATGCGCGAGCCCAGCGTGCTGCGCAGCAGGCCCTCGGCGCCGGGCAGCCAGGTCTGCAGCACGATCGTCTCGGGGCGCAGCGCCTGCTTGCGCGAGAACGAGAGCAGCTGGCGCGTCAGGCGCGTGCCGGACTGCACCGCGCGCGACACTGCCTGCAGGTGGCGTTCTTCGCCCTGCTCCGGATGCAGGTGGCGGTGCACGTGCAGGCTGCTGCTGACGATGGCCAGCAGGTTGTTGAAGTCGTGCGCCACGCCGCCGGTCAGCTGCGCCAGCGTCTCGAGCTTCTGGCTCTCGAGCATGCCCTTCTCGGCCGCGGCGCGGCGGGCCAGCGCGTCGTTGAGCTCGGCGGTGATCGCCTGTTCGCGGCGCGTCTTTCGCAGCGCCACGATCGACACGTAGGTCAGGCCGGCCGTCACGGGCACCAGCACGGCGGCCAGCAGTCCCACGAAGCGCAGCCAGCCCGCGAGCATCGCGGCGCGGCTGACGCTGGCGGTGACGTACAGCGGGAACTCGCCCACGCGTTGGAAGCTGACGATGCGCGTGTCGTCGTCCGTCGGCGCGCGGAACACGAACTGGCCGGCGCGCTCGCCCCCGCGCACCCGCGCGAGCACGAGCTCGGAGGTCGGGACGTGCCGCTCCACGCCGCGTTCCGGCGCCGGCCAGCTCGCGAGCGTGGTGCCGTCCAGGCGCATCAGCGCGAGCCGCGCCAGGGCCGGGTTGTCGGTGGCCAGCGCGTGGTAGTAGTCGCGGAAGAACGCCGGCGCGAGCGAGACGGCCACCACGCCGCCGAAGCCGCCGTCCGCGGCCTGGCGCCGGATCGTGGCGTTGACCAGTTCCAGCCCGGTCTGGCGCCCGGCCAGCACCTCGCTGATGCCCAGCGGCACCGGCGCGTCCTTCTGCTGCAGGAAGTACGGCCGGTCCCTCACCGATACGAGGCGGTCCGACGGATAGCGGTCGCTGCGCGCGATCGGCCGGCCGTCGGCGTCCCACACGTTCAGGTTCACGACCGACGGCAGGCCGGCGACCATGTCGTCCAGCCGCGCGTGGATCTCCGCCTCCCGGCCGCGCACCACGGCGTCGTCGCCCATGGCCGCGTCGTTGGCGCGCTGCGCGATGTCGCGCGCGATCTCGAAGGTGCGCTGCGCCTGGCCGCGCACCAGCACGGCGGTGCGCTCGGCCGCGGCCTGCGCCTCGCCGACCGCGTGCTCGTAGCCCCACCAGGCGGCCGCGACGAACGCCGTCAGGGGCACCAGCACGGCGCCCCACACCATCGCGCGCAGCCAGGTGGCCAGCGGCGTGGCGAAGCCGGTCTCGGTGTCGCCGAAGCCGGGCGCGATGGACGAGCGCGCCCGCAGGTTGCTCACGATGCAGATGAAGATCGCCACGAGCCCGAAGGCGCCCAGGTGCATCGGGCGGTCCGCCACGCCCAGCGACGGCGGGATGAACGGCACGGCCGCCACCAGCGCGCACGAGAACGCGACGAACAAGCCGGACGCGATGCCCCACATCGACGCGGCCAGCACCACGGCCGGGTACGCGATCACGAACGGCATGGCCTCGCCGAGCACGGGCTGCAGCAGCGCGCGGATCACGATCGCCGCCACGGCGGTCAGGAGCGTCAGCGTCCAGCGCGACAGCTTCAGCGGGCGTCGGATGGATCCGGCGGTCGGGCGCGGCGGGGTCGGCATGCAGCCAGTTTCGGGCGTGGGGACCACCCCATGTTAGCGGCGACCACGCCCACCCGTGTTTCCGGTTGCGTGCGCCTTTCAATGCCCTGTCGCGACGGGGGCGTTCAGCCTCATTTAATAAACTTGCTTATGATATAGGCCTATATGAAAAAGCACGACTTCTCGCACCGCTTCGGCTTCATCGTCAACGAGGTCGGACGCCTGTACGGCCGCCAGTTCGACCAATTGTCGCGCGAGGAGCTGGGCCTGTCGCGCGCGCAGTGCCGCCTGCTGGGCCAGGTCGCCTACAGCGAGGGCGACCATCCCCCGACGCAGGCCGAGCTCGCCGCCAACCTCGACCTGACGCCGATGGCCGTGGCCACGCTGGTGGACCGCATGGAGGCCGCGGGCTGGATCTCGCGCCGCCCGAGCGAGAAGGATCGCCGCGCCAACGCGATCGCGCTGCAGCCGCAGGCCGAGGCCGCGCTGGAGAAGGCGCTGGCGGTCAGCGACCGCGTGCAGGAAGCGGCGCTGGCCGGCTTCAGCGCCGCGGAACGCAAGCAGCTGGTGACGATGCTGCAACGCGTGCGCGCCAACCTGCAGGGCGAGGCGCCCGCCCCCGGAGAGCCGTCGTGAGCCTGGGCGACCACCGCCAGATCCCGCACCGCGGGATGATCACCATCTCGATCATGCTGGCGACGATCATGCAGGCGCTCGACACCACGATCGCCAACGTCGCCCTGCCCCACATGCAGGGCGCGCTGCAGAGCTCGCAGGACCAGATCTCCTGGGTGCTGACCTCCTACATCGTGGCCGCGGCCATCGCCACGCCGCTCACCGGTTGGCTGTGCTCGGCCTTCGGCCGCCGGCGCGTGTTCCTGATCGCCGTGTGCGGCTTCACGGTGGCCTCGGCGCTGTGCGGCATGGCCGACAACATCGTCGAGATCGTCCTCGCCCGCCTGCTCCAGGGCCTGTTCGGCGCGGCGCTGGTGCCGCTGTCGCAGGCCGTGCTGCTGGACATCAACCCCAAGGAGAAGATCGGCCAGGCGATGGCGATCTGGGGCGCCGGCATCATGATCGGCCCGATCCTGGGCCCGATGCTGGGCGGCTGGCTGACCGAGAACGCGAGCTGGCGCTGGGTCTTCTACATCAACCTGCCGGTGGGCGTGCTGGCGTTCTACGGCATCGCGCGCTACCTGCCCGAGAGCCGCCCCGCCAGCGTCAAGCTCGACCTGTTCGGGTTCGCCACGCTGAGCCTGGCCATCGGCCTGCTGCAGATGTTCCTGGACCGCGGCGAGCAACTGGACTGGTTCGACTCCCTCGAGATCCGCCTGGAGGCCATCGGCTGCCTGATCGCGTTCGCGTTCTTCGTCGCCCACACCTTCACCGCCATCGGCACCTCGTTCTTCGACCGGCGCCTCCTGAAGGACGCCAACTTCGTCACCGGCCTGCTGTTCGCGTTCATCGTGGGCCTGGTGCTGTACGCGACGATGGCGCTGCTGCCCACGCTGCTGCAGGGCCTGCTCGGATACCCGGTGGTGTACACGGGCGTCGTGATGGCGCCGCGCGGCATCGGCACGATGGTGGCGATGCTACTGGTGGGCCGTATGCTGCACGTCATCGATGCGCGGGCGATCATGGCGCTGGGCTTCACCCTCACCGCGATCGCGCTGTGGATGATGACCGGCATGACGCTGGACATGAACAGCCGCATCATCGTCGTGTCGGGCATCATTCAGGGTCTGGGCATCGGCTTCACCTTCGTGCCGCTGTCGGCCGTGGCCTTCGCGACGCTCGCGCCCGACCTGCGCAACGACGGCACGCCGATCTTCAGCCTGCTGCGCAACATCGGCTCCAGCGTGGGCATCTCCATCGTGCAGGCGATGCTGACCTCGGGCACCGCGCGCGCCCACGCCGAGCTGGCCACCGACATCGCGCCGGGCAACCTCGCGTTCCAGTCGCTGCCGTCGGTGGTCGACCCGTCCAATCCCGCGGGCCTGGGCATCATCAACACCCTGGTCGACCGCCAGGCGGCGATGATGGCCTACCTTGCCGACTTCCGCTTCATGCTGGCGCTGACGGTGGTCTCGCTGCCGCTGCTGCTGCTGATCCGCAAGGCCAAGGCGGCGCCCAAGAGGCCTGGGGCCGAGGCCGAGCCGGAATTGGTGCACGAGGTCTAGGCGTGGCTGGCTTGGACGAGGCGGTACCACATTCGTCGATGGGCGACTGACTTTGCGAGCCAATCGATTGTCACCAGCGCGACAGGGGTGTCCCTGACGCCCCGCGCGGCGGCGGAAGCGGACAATCGGCGGCTGGCGCGCGCATGCGTGCCGAGGAGCCGCCCATGAAGAACGACCTGCCCAACATCGCCCCGACGCCCGCCGAGATCGCCAAGACGCTCGAGGACGCGCTCGCCGTGCAGCGCGCCGCCTACTTCGCGCACCCGGTGCCCACGCTGGCCGAGCGCAAGGCCGACCTGCGCACGCTGCAGCGCTTCATCCGCGAGAACAAGCAGGCGCTGTGCGACGCGATCAGCGCCGACTACGGCCACCGCTCGCAGCACGAGACGCTGCTGGCCGAGGTCTTCCCCGCGATGGACGGCATCTCGCACGTCATCGGCCAGTTGCGCAAGTGGATGCGCCCGCAGCGCCGTTCGGTGGACCTGCGCAACTTCCTGGGCGCCAGCAACCGCGTGATCCCGCAGCCGCTGGGCGTGGTGGGCATCATCGTGCCGTGGAACTTCCCGCTGCACCTGAGCCTGATCCCGCTGACCTACGTGTTCGCCGCCGGCAACCGCGCGATGATCAAGATGAGCGAGAACTCGCGCCACCTGGCCGCGTTCCTGATCGAGAAGATGCCGGCCTACTTCCCGCCCGAGAAGCTGCGGTTCTTCGACGAGACCGGCGGCGTGGGCATCGAGTTCTCCAAGCTGCCGTTCGACCACCTGCTGTTCACCGGTTCGGGCCAGACGGGCCGCTCGGTGATGGCGTCGGCCGCGGCCAACCTGGTGCCCGTCACGCTGGAGCTGGGCGGCAAGGCGCCGGCCATCCTGTGCGACGACTTCCCGCTGCGCCTGGCGGCCGAGCGCATGCTGTTCGCCAAGCTGATGAACGCCGGCCAGATCTGCACCACCGTCGACCACGCCTGGATCCCGCGCGACAAGGTCGACGAGTTCGTGGCCGTGGCGCGCGAGATCATCACCGCGCGCTACCCCACGCTGGCCTCGGCCGACTACACGTCCATCATCGACGAGCGCTCGTTCGAGCGCCTGCTGGGCGCGCTGGAGGATGCGAAGGCGCGCGGCGCCACCATCGTGCAGGTGCTGCCAGGCGAGCCGTTCGACCGCGCGACGCGCAAGCTCTCGCCGCACATCGTGCTGGACGCGCCGGCCGACTCGGTGCTGCTGCAGCGCGAGATCTTCGGGCCCATCCTGCCGATCCGCGCGTACGACTCGCTCGAGACGGTCATCCAGGCGATCAACGCCGGCCCGCGCCCGCTGGCCATCTACCCGTTCAGCGGCGACCGCCGGCGCATCCAGATGCTGCTCGATCGAGTGATGTCGGGCGGCGTGTCGGTCAACGAAGCGCTGTTCCACGTCGCGCAGCACGACCTGCCCTTCGGCGGCGTCGGCGAGTCCGGCATGGGCCACTACCACGGCCGCGAAGGCTTCGACACCTTCTCCAAGCTGCGCCCGGTGTTCTACCAGGCGCGCTTCAGCTCGCTCAAGCTGATCGGGCCGCCGTACGGCAAGTTCGCGTCGACGGTGCTGGGGTTCCTCACCAAGTGACGCGCACCGCCTGAAAGGCCGCGGCCCCGCTTCCGGCAAACCGAATCGGGGCCGCGCTGCTTCCAGGCGCCGCGCTTATTTCGACGTCGCCACCAGCACCGGCTTGTCCGCGTAGCGATCGGGGAACATCTTCTTCAGATCCGCCACCTTGGGCAGGTCGTTGTACGCGATGTACGGGTTGTCGGGGTTCAGCGTCAGGTAGTTCTGGTGATAGCCCTCGGCCGGGAAGAAGCCCTTGAAGGCCTCGACCTTCGTGACGACGGGCTTGGGGAACACCTTGGCCGCATCGAGCTGCGCGATGTAGGCCGTGGCCACCTTGCGCTGCGCGTCGTCCAGCGGGAACAGCGCCGAGCGGTACTGCGGGCCGTGGTCCGGGCCCTGGAAGTTCAGCTCGGTCGGGTTGTGCGCCACCGAGAAGTACACCTGCAGCAGCGTGCCGTAGCTGACCTGCGTCGGGTCGAACGTGACCTGCACCGATTCGGCATGGCCGGTGACGCCGCTGCCGACCTCCTCGTAGTGCGCCGTGCCCTTGGCGCCGCCGGAGTAGCCCGAAACGGCGTTGGTGACGCCCTTGACGTGCTGGAAGACGCCCTGCACGCCCCAGAAGCAGCCGCCGGCGAAGACGGCCGTCTCGGTGTGGCGGCCGGCGGCGGGCTCGTCCTGCGCGGGCGCGGGGACGCTGACGGCCGGTTCGGCCGCGCCGGCGTGGCCGTAGTGCAGGCCGATCGCGGCCAGGCACGCGAAGCCCAGCGAGGTCAGGAGGAGGCGGGTGGCCTTCGAAGGCGTCGAGGCCGTCGTGGTGATGCGGTTCATCGTGGGTTGTCCTTGGGTGATCAGGCCGGCGTGAACGCCATGGCGATGCCGTTCATGCAATAGCGCAGGCCGGTGGGCTTGGGGCCGTCGTCGAACACGTGGCCCAGGTGGCCGCCGCAGCGACGGCAGTGCACCTCGTCGCGCACCATGCCCAGCGTGGTGTCGGTCTGCTTGGCCACCGCGTTGGGCAGCGGCTGGAAGAAGCTGGGCCAGCCGGTGCCGCTGTCGAACTTGGTCTCCGACGCGAACAGCGCCAGCGCGCAGCCGGCGCAGGTGAACGTGCCCTTGCGGTGCTCGTTGTTCAACGGGCTGCTGAACGGCGTCTCGGTGGCCTCGTGGCGCAGCACCGCGTAGGCCTGCGGCGACAGCTTGGCCTTCCACTGCTCGTCGGTCAGCGTGAACTCGAAATGCTCTGCCGGCGCCTTGGTGGCGGCACCGGCGCGCCCGAGGCCGGACAGCAGCGCGACGAGGCCGCCTCCGGCCAGCAGGTTGACGCCGGAAAGCAGCGCGGTTCGACGGGCGATGGGCATGGCGGTCCTTCTTCGTTTCATGACGGGGATGCTGGTGAGTCGGTGCAGGCGGTGCATTCCTTACAGCGCGGCAGCGGCGATCTTGCAACGGCCGGCGCGAGGGCGCCGGCACCGTCCTGTATGACCCTGGATCGCGCCCGAGGTTCAATACGGATGACAAGCCCCGCCGGATGTGGCGCCGTGCCGACAGCGCCGCGCGCCCCATCCCGCAGAATGGGCCGATGAGCCCCGCCCTGCCCCCCGATGCCGCCACCGTCGCCCTGCTCGCGCCCACCGGCCGGCTGCGCGCCTCGATCAACCTCGGCAACCCGATCCTCGCCAGCACCGATCCGGCCACCGGCCGCGCGCGCGGGGTCTCCGTCGACCTCGCCCGGGCGCTGGCCACCCGGCTGGACGTGCCGCTGGAGACCCTCGAGTTCCCCGCCGCCACCAAGTCGGTCGACGCCGTCACCGGCGGCGTGGCCGACGTCGGCTTCTTCGCGATCGACCCGCTGCGCGGCGCCGAGATCGCCTTCACCGACGCCTACCTCCTGATCGAAGGCGCCTACCTGGTACGCGCCGATTCCCCGTGCAGGACCAACGAGGACGTGGACCGCGAGGGCACGCGCGTGGTGGTCGGCAAGGGCAGCGCCTACGACCTGTTCCTCACGCGCGAGCTGAAGGCGGCGTCCTTCGTGCGCGTGCCCGGTGCCGCGGAGGCCGTGCAGACGCTGCGCGACGGCGGCGCCGAGGTGGCTGGCGGGATCCGGCAGGTGCTGGTGGAGGTCGCGGCGCGCGAACCCGGCTGGCGTGTCCTGCCCGGCCGCTTCATGGTGATCCGCCAGGCGATGGGGCTGGCCCGCACGCGCGGGCCTGCGGCCGAGGCCGCCCTGCGCGCCTTCGTCGAGGACGCGAAGGCCAGCGGCCTGGTCGCCCAGGCCATGGCCCGGCACGCGGTGGCCGGCGCGACCGTCGCCCCCGCCGACGCCGGCACCCCGTCGAACTGAAACCACCCGGAGGACGCGACATGGACTCGCCCAAGCACCAGCTCTCGATGACCGTGCTGATGACGCCGGACATGGCCAACTTCTCCGGCAACGTGCACGGCGGCACGATCCTGAAGCTGCTGGACCAGGTCGCCTACGCCTGCGCGGCGCGCTATGCCGGGCGCTACGTCGTCACGCTGTCCGTCGACCAGGTGATGTTCCGCGAGCCGATCCACGTGGGCGAGCTGGTCACCTTCCTCGCGTCGGTCAACCACACGGGCACCAGCTCGATGGAGGTGGGCATCAAGGTGCTGGCCGAGGAGATCCGCACCCAGCGCACGCGCCACGCCAACAGCTGCTTCTTCACGATGGTGGCGCTCGGCGACGACCGCAAGCCGGTGGCCGTGCCGCCGCTGGAGCCGAGGACGGCCGACGAGCGCCGCCGCCACCAGGTGGCCGAACTGCGGCGCGGCCTGCGCGCCGAATACCGCGCCCGCTACGAGGCCCTGCGCCAGGACGCCGACGGCGACGACGCGGGTTGACGCCGCACGGCCCGGTGCCACGACGCGCGTGCGGTCATTGCGCGAATGCGAACCATTCGCAATAAGATGCCTCGCATGAGTCTTCACGCCGTGATCCGACGCGCCGGCGGCGTGCCCGGCCGCCCCGCCCGATGACCCGCCGCCCCGGCGAACGCCACCGCGGCCGCCTGCAGCGCATGCGCGCGCTGGCGCTGCGGGCCGAACACGGCGTGGACCTGGCCGTTGCGCTCGCACGCCCGCGCACGGACGATGCCGCCGACGCCCGCACGCTGCTGCGCGCCCTCGCCGAGGAGAACGCCCTGCTCGCGCGCGAGCTCGGGCGCGTCCAGGCGCGCTGCACGCGCTGGCGCGACGACTGCATCGTCCAGGCCGACCGCCTGGACGCCCTGCTGATGCGCGCCCGCGCCGACGCGATCGTCAAGCAGACCCGCATCGCCATGCTCGAGGATGCGCTGCGTGCGCGCCACGACGACGTGCGCCCCGCCATGACGCCGCGCCGGGTGCTGTGCGTCGGCGGTCGCGCGCGCCAGGTGCCGGTGTACCGGGCGCTCGTCGAACGCGTTGGCGGACGCCTGGCCCACATCGACGCGGCCGACCCGTCCTGCCTGCCGCAGCTCGTGCTGGCGCTCGCGCAGGCCGACCTGGTCGTACTGCAACCGGGCTATGCCTGCCAGGACGCCTGCCGCGCCGTCGATGCGCATTGCAGACGCACCGGCCAGCGCTGCGTGCAGCTGGACAAGGCCTGCGCGCTCGGCTTCGAGCGCATGCTGGCCACGGCGCTGGCCGCCGCCGAATGAAGGAAAAGCCCCCGCCGGCCGCGCCGACAGGGGCTTTTCCAGGGGGCGCCCGCAGGCGCCGCGTCACTCGTCGCGGCCGCCGAACACGCCCAGGAGCACCAGCAGGTTCTGGAACACGTTGACCAGGCTCAGGTACACGCCCAGCGTGGCCATGACATAGTTGGTCTCCTGGCCGTCCTGCACGCGCTTGAGGTCATGCAGGATGAACGCCGAGAAGATGCCGATCGCCATCACCGAGATGGTGATCATCAGCGCGCTCGATTGCAGGAACAGGTTGGCCAGCCCGGCCACCATCAGCATCACGGCACCGACGAACAGCCACTTGCCCATCGCCGACAGGTCGCGCTTGATGACGGTCGACAGCGTGGCCATGCCCAGGAAGATCGTGCCGGTGCCGGCGAACGCCATCATCACCAGGCCGGCGCCGCCATGCAGGCCCAGCACCATGCCGATCAGGCGCGACAGCATCAGGCCCATGAAGAACGTGAAGCCGAGCAGCAGCGGCACCGCGGCGGCGGAGTTGCGCTTGGCCTGGATCGCGAAGATCAGGCCCATCGCGACGGCAAACGACAGCAGCGCGCCCATCACGCCGCCGAACAGGCCCGCCACGCCGGTGGCCAGGCCCACCCAGGCGCCCAGGACGGTGGGGACCATCGACAGCGCCAGCAGCGCATAGGTGTTGCGCAGCACGCGCGCATTGCCTCCCGCCGAGACGACGCGGGCGTCTTCCGCGTAGGACGGGCGGCGCGGGCGGTCGGAACTGGGTTGAAGGTTGAAGTTCACGGCAAGACTCCTTGCATTGGGGACGGGTTCACTATCGCCCATTTGATGATTCGAGTAAATGCGATTGTTTCGAATCAATTGATCGAATAAACCGCATCGTTCCAGGATCAGGACGCGTGCGGCGCGGCCACGTCCGTCGCCTGCGCCACCTGGCGCCGGCCACGCGCGCGGATGTTGAGCAGTTCGACTGCCAGCGAGAAGCCGATCGCGCAGTAGATGACCGGCTTGGGCACGTGCACGCCGAAGGCCTCGGCCGCCAGCGTCATGCCCACCATCACCAGGAAGGCCAGCGCCAGCACCTTGATCGACGGATGGCGGTCGACGAACTCGCCGATCGGCTTGGCCGCGAACATCATCACGGCCACCGAGGCGACCACCGCGGCGATCATCACGCCGACGCGGTCCACCATGCCCACCGCGGTGATCACGGAGTCGAGCGAGAAGACGATGTCGATGACCGCGATCTGCGCGATCACGCTCCAGAAGCGCGCGCTGCCGGCCGCCCTGGCCGGGGCGTGCGCGGGCTCCTCGCCCTGCTCCACGGCGTCGAAGATCTCGCGCGACGCCTTGTACAGCAGGAACAGGCCGCCGCCCAGCAGCACGAGGTCGCGGCCGCTGAAGCCGTGGCCGGCGAGCGCGAACAGCTCGGTGGTCAGGCCCATGACCCAGCTGAGCGAGAGCAGCAGCGCGATGCGCGTGATCATCGCGAAGGCGAGGCCGGCGCGGCGCGCGGCGTCGCGCCGCTCGGCCGGCAGGCGGCCCACCAGGATGGTCAGGAAGATGATGTTGTCGACGCCCAGCACGATCTCAAGCGTCGTGAGCATCGCGAAGGCGACCCACAGGGTCGGGTCGAGGAGGAGATCCATGGTGCAGTTCCGGTTCCAGAGGCGGACAGGAAATTCTCGGCAGGCGGACTTTGCGCGTAAAGTCGTATTCACCGACCCATTGCATCGAGAAAACCGCAGAATCGGAGCCCGCGATGAACTACAAGCACCTGCACTACTTCTGGGCCGCGGCCAAGGCCGGCGGCGTCGTGCGCGCGGGCCAGCAGCTGGCCATCTCGCCGCAGACCCTGTCGGGCCAGATCAAGCTGCTGGAGGATCGCCTGGGCTGCGCCCTGTTCCGCAAGGCCGGCCGCGGGCTGGAGCTGACCGACGAGGGCCACCTCGCGATGGGCTACGCCGACCAGATCTTCGCGCTCGGCGCAGAGCTGGAGGCGCGCATCGGCAAGGGCAGCGGCGTGCAGGCGGCGCTGGACTTCCGCGTCGGCCTGTCCGACTCGGTGCCCAAGTCGATCGCCTACCGCCTGCTGGAGCCGGCGCTGTCGGCCGCCGCCAACGTGCGCCTGATCTGCCACGAAGGCAAGATGGCCGACCTGCTGGGCCAGCTCGCGGTGCAGCGCCTGGACCTGGTGCTGGCCGACGAACCGCTGGGCCGCCAGGCCGGCATGAAGGCGTTCAACCACGCGCTGGGCGCGACGGCGATGAGCTTCTTCGCCACGCCCGAGCTCAAGCGCTCGCTCGCGGGCGCCTTCCCGCAATGCCTGGACGACGCGCCGATGCTGCTGCCGGGCAGCGCGTCGGCGATGCGCCAGCGCTTCGACCTGTGGCTGGCCGCGCGCAAGATCCGCCCGCGCATCATCGGCGAGTTCGACGACGCGGCGCTGATGAAGGCCTTCGGCGGCGAGGGCCGCGGTGTGTTCATGACGCCGGCGGTGCTGGAATCGGAGACCGCGGCGCAGTACGGCGTGCGCGTCGTCGGGCGCAGCGACGAGCTGGTCGAGGAGTTCCACGCGATCTCCACCGAACGCCGCATCACGCACCCGTGCGTGGCGGCGATCACGAGCGCGGCACGCGGCCAGTTCTTCGTCGAATGACCCCGGCTCAGCCGGCGGGGTGGGTCGGGTCGATCCACGGCACGTTTTCGGGTGGCTCCGCGGGCTCGATGTCGAGGTTGACGGCCACGGCCTGGCCGTCGCTGCGCACCAGCACGCACTCGAGCACCTCGGTCGGGCTCGCGTTGATCTCCTGGTGCGGCACGAACGGCGGCACGTAGATGAAGTCGCCCGGGCCGGCCTCGGCGGTGAACTCCAGCCGTTCGCCCCAGCGCATGCGCGCGCGGCCCTTGACCACGTAGATCACGCTCTCGAGCGGGCCGTGGTGGTGCGCGCCGGTCTTGGCGTTCGGGTGGATGTGCACGGTGCCGGCCCACAGCTTCCGGGCGCCGGTGCGCGCGAAGGTGATCGCGGCCTGGCGATCCATGCCGGGCGTCTGCGCGGTGTTGGGGTCGAGCTTGTCGGCCGGGACGACGCGCACGCCGTCGTGCTTCCAGCGCGGGTCGTGGGACTGCGGATCGGACATCGGGGGCTCCTCGCTTGCAGGCGTCACCCCGATTCTGGACTCAGTCGAGCAACTGCGCGTCGGACATGAACGCCGACACGCCCTCCACCTCGTCGTGGTGGTGCTTGGCGTGGTACATCGCGTGGTCGGCCTCGCGCAGGAAGCGCGACGCGTCGGCCGGCGGCTTGTACAGGCTGATGCCGATGCTCGCGCGCAGACGCACCGACTTGTGCGTCTGCAGCGGCGGCTTCATCGCGTCGATGATCTTGTCGGCGATCGTGCGGGCCTGCTCCAGCGTGGCGATGCCCTCGGCCAGCACGGTGAACTCGTCGCCGCCCAGGCGCGCCACGGTGTCGCCCTTGCGCACGCAGGCCTCGATGCGGCGCGCGAAGGTCTGCAGCGCCAGGTCGCCCACGTGGTGGCCCAGCTCGTCGTTGATCCGCTTGAAGCCGTCCAGGTCGAGGAACAGCAGCGCCAGCGGCGGGCCACCGCGCGCGTGGCGCGAGACGGCCTTCTCGAGCGCCTCCATGAAGCTGCGCCGGTTCGCGAGGCCGGTCAGCCCGTCGCTGAGCGCCATCGCGCGCAGCCGCGCCTCGAGCTGGCGCTTCTCGGAGACGTCGTGCGCGAACGCCGTCAGCTCCCAGTGGCCGGCCACGCGCGTGGCGGTCAGGCTCACCTCCACCGACAGCGGCCGCCCCGCGCGGTCGATCGCCGGCAGCGTCACGCGCTGGTGGGCGTCCTCGAGCCGCTCGGCGCTGGCGTAGCGCGAGATCAGGCTGCCGATCTCGCCGCGCAACTGCGGCGGCACCACGAGCTCGGCGACGGGCTGGCCAATCGTCTCGATGGGCGCCCAACCGAACAGGCGTTCCGCGGCGCGGTTCCATTGCGAGACGCGCCCGCGCTCGTCGATCGAGATGACGGCGTCGTGCGCGTGCTCGAGCAGCGCGCGCATGCGCTCGTCGCTGGTGCGCAGCCGCGCCTCGGCCTCGCTGCGCGCGTCCAGCGCCGCCTTCCTGGCGAGCGCGGCCACGATGGCGCTGGCCATCAGCTGCAGCAGCTGGACGTCGTCGTCGTCGAACGCCTGCGTGCGGTCGGAGAACACCTTGAGCACGCCGACGACGGTGCCGGCCTGGCGCAGCGGCGCGCAGATCATCGAGCGCACGCCCAGCAGCCGGCAGGCAGCGCGATCGACGTGCGGATCGGTCTCGGCATCGGCACAGCCCTGCACCGCGGCGGTGCGCACGCACGCGCCCGACAGGCTCGCCGCCAGCGGCACGCGCAGGCCCAGGTGGCTCGCGATGGCGCCGCTCGCGCGCCGCACGACAGTGTGCTCGCCCTCGACGAATTCGATCGACGCGCCATGCGCCTGCGTGAGCTCGCGCAGCTTGTCGATGACCAGTTGCATGAACGGGTTCAGGGCCAGGTCGGCCTGGACCAGCAGCGATTGCGTCTGGATGATGCGTTCGAGCCGATCGAGACGCTCGATCCGCTGCACAGCTGCCACCATGGAAGATCCCTCGTGCCGTAGCGCGCGACTTGCGGCCCTCGCTAGCGACCGCGTCACGCGGGCGTCTGCGACGACTCTTCTCGGATCGGGTGCCCTGAAACACCAAACCGGCAGTATGCGATGGCACTGTCGAGCTGTCCACCGGACCCCCCCGCGAAATCGCCGGACCGCGCCCCACGAAAACCCTAGGATGCGCGTCATCGCCGTGTCGCGCGCGCCGCCGCTTGACCCTGCTGTGCGCAGCGGCACGCGCCTGCCCTATCCTCGACGCCTCGAGGCGCGCCGATTGCCCGCGCCGTCCGACCGACGTTTCCCGCACAGGAGCCCGCAAATGGACGACCAGACCATTCTTGACCGCATCACCGCCCTCGTCGACGAGGAGCATCGCCTGCGCGAGAACCCCACGGCGCCCGAAGCGAACGCGGAGCGCCTGAAGGACGTGGCCCAGCAGCTCGACCAGTGCTGGGACCTGCTGCGCCAGCGCCGTGCCAAGCGCGAGTTCGGTGCCGATCCCGAGAGCGCCAAGCCGCGCGACGTCGGCACGGTGGAGAACTACACGAACTGATGCGGCGGCGCGCGCGCAGGTGAACGCGTGTCACGCCTTGGGTATGCACCTTGCCGTTTCGAGGCACGACCTCCGAACTTCCTCGAAGGCCGTCTCCACCGGAGAACGGCGGGGCAACCCAACCAAGGAGCATCACGTGCAGAAGAACCAGCAAGGCCAGCAGCCGTCGCAACAGGATCGCGACAGCGCGCCAGGCCGCCAGCAGAGCCAGTCGGGCAGCCAGCAGCAGCAAGGCGGCCAGGGCAAGCAGACGCCCAGCGGCGGCTCGAACCAGCAGAGCCAGTCGGGCGGCGGCCGCGACCAGCAGGGCAGCGACCTGAAGTCCGAGCCCGGCCAGGCGCAGAGCCGCGACATCCAGCAAGGCAGCGACAACAGCAATCGCTCCAACCAGCGCTGATGGCCCGGGCCGCGCGGGCGGCCCGCCATCGCACGAACGGCCGGCATGCCCGGCCGTTCTTTCAATCCGCCAGCGGCCGGCATGCCCGGCCGTTCTTTCATTCCGCCAGCGGCCGGCATGCGCGGCCGTTCTTTCATTCCGCCAAAGGCCGGCACGTCCGGCCGTTTTTCATGGGCGCGCGCGTTTGCCGTATCGTGTCCGCCATCGCAACGCCCTCATCCCGCGCCGTGTCCGCCTCACCGCCCTCGCCCAATCCGATCGACGCCGGCCTGTACCGCGGCATCTGGCGCTACGCCGCCGGCGCCCGCGTGGCGATGGTCGGCTCGATGGGGCTGCTGATGGGCTCGCAGGCCGTGCGGCTCGCGGTGCCGTGGTTCGCGGCGCAGGCCATCGACGCGCTGCAGAAAGGCGGCGCAGGAAGCCTCATGCGTGCGCTCGAATGGGTGCTGTGCGTCATGGGCGCCTCGGTGGTGTCGTGGACGCTGCACGGGCCCGGGCGCGTGCTCGAGCGCCGCGTGGGCATGCGCGTGCGCGAGACGCTGTCCGACGAGCTCTACACGCGCCTGACCGCCGCCCCGCTCGCCTGGCACGACCGCCACCACTCGAACGACATGCAGCAGCGCGTGCGCCAGGCCACGCAGGCGCTGTACGAGTTCTCGGCCAACCAGTTCATCTACCTGCAGAGCCTGGTGGGCCTGGTCGGGCCGCTCGTGGCGCTGGCGGCGCTGGCGCCCGTCATCGGCCTGGCCGCCTTCCTCGCGTTCGGCGCGCTGGCGCTGGCCAGCATGCGCATCGACCGCACGCTGATGCGCCTGTCGATGCAGGAGATGGACGCCGAACGCCGCTACGCCTCGGGCATGGCCGACTTCCTCGGCCACATCGGCACCGTGCTGAGCCTGCGCCTGCAGGACGCGTCGCGCCGCCTGCTGCGCGGCCGGCTCGCGCGCGTGTTCGTGCCGCTGGGTCGCAACATCGTCGTCAACGAGGCCAAGTGGTGCATGGTGGACCTGGTCAGCACGCTTGTGACCTGGGCGCTGGTGGTCGCCTATGTATGGCTCGTGAGCCGCGGCGCCACCGGGGCCGTCGCGATCGGTGCCGTCTTCATGGTGCAGCAGTACGCCAGCCGCACGGCCGCCGTCGCCACCGACATGACGGGCCGCCTGCAGGGCCTGTCGCGCACCCGCGCCGACTACGCCAGCGCCCGCCCGATCTTCGACGCGCCGGCGGCCGAGCCCGTGCGCGCCCTGCCGCCCGGCTGGCGCCGCATCGTCGTGCGCGACATCGCCTATCGCCACGCGAGCGCGGCGCCCGATTCGCCGCCGCTCGGGCTCGACGAGCTCGCGCTCCGGCGCGGCGAACGCATCGCACTGGTGGGCGGCAGCGGCGCCGGCAAGAGCACCCTGATGCGCGTGCTGGCCGGCCTCTATGCGGCGCCCGGCGTGGTCGTCGAGGTCGACGGCCGCGTGCAGCCCGGCGTGCACAACCTGGCCGCGCTCGCCACGCTGATCCCGCAGGAGGCCGACGTGTTCGAAGGCAGCGTGCGCGAGAACCTGGACTTCGGCACCGCGCTGCCCGAGCCCGCGCTCGCCGCCGCGATGCACGGCAGCGCCTTCGACGAGGTGCTGGGCGGCCTCGACGGCGGCCTCGACTTCGCGGTGGCCGAGCGTGGCAGCAACCTGTCGGGCGGACAGCGCCAGCGGCTGTGCCTGGCGCGCGGCGCGCTCGCGGCCGCAGGCAGCTCGGTCATCTTCCTGGACGAACCCACCGGCGCGCTCGATCCCATCACCGAGGCGCGCATCCACCACAACCTGGACGCGACCTTCCCGTCCGCGTGCATCGTCGCCTCCGTGCACCGCATGAGCCTGCTCGCGCACTTCGACCGCGTCGCGCTGATGGAGGCCGGCCGACTCGTCGACATCGGCCCGCTCGCCGACCTGCGCGATCGCCAGCCGGCGTTCGCGCGCATGCTCGAAGGCAGCGCGCACGAGGCCGAGCCGGCCGGCTGATCGCGCCGCCGCTCGTTCCCCTGTCGTTCGTCAGTCGCCGTGGCGCTTGACGAACGCCAGATAGGTCTTGAGCCAGCCCTGCACGAACTTGCCCGTCGACTCGCTGAGCTTGCCCGGCCCTTCGAACACGCCTTCCTTGGCGTGGATGAACACCTCGGGCTGCCCCAGCGTGGGTGCGTCCAGGTAGGCCAGCACGTTGCGCAGGTGCTGCTGCGCCATCGCGGTGCCGGCCGCGCCGATCGACACGCCCAGCACGCCCGAGGGCTTGCCCTTCCACGCGCTCTGGCCGTACGGCCGCGACGCGTGGTCGATCGCGTTCTTGAGCACGCCGGGCATCGAGCGGTTGTACTCGGGCGTGATGAAGATCAGGCCGGTCGCCGCCAGGATCTCGCTCTTGAGCCGCTTGACGGAGTCCGCGGGCGCGCCGTCGTCGTCCTGGTTGTAGGGCGGCAGGTCGTCGATGCGCAGCTGCACGAACTCGACGTCCGGCGCGAGGCCGGGCAGCGCATCGGCGAGCTGGCGGTTGAACGATTCCTTGCGCAGGCTGCCGACGATGACGGCGATGCGGGTCTTGGCCATGGGGGCTCCTCGAGAGGCTGTGGGGAGCACGCAATGTACCCAGGCCTTTGCGCAGGGGCCAAACACCTGCTCCAAAGCCGTCATGCGAACGCGGCCTAGCTAGGGCCCTACTTTGAGCCGGGGGGCGCCCCTAGCAAATGCATTGCGACGCGCAGTCGCGCTTCCTACATTGAATTCGCGCCGTCCCGTCGCCTTCGATTTCCGGGCGCCGTGCGCACGCGGCCCTCCACCGCGCCCACCCACTCGAAAGGCCTGCCATGACCCCCACCAACCCGCGCGCCGACGGCGTCGATCCGCGCCCGCCCGAACCCAACGATCCCGACTTCCGCGTCGCGCTGGAGGCGCTCGTCGCCGCCTACCGTCCGATCCTCGAGGAGGACCTGAAGCGCGCCGGCAACCTCGACGCCCTCGTGAAGGAAGCCGATGCCGCGCCGCCCGACTGCGAGGCGGAGATCGCCGCGGCCGAGCGCCTGTTCACGCCCTTCGTCAACGAGAAGACGGCGCTCGCGCTGCTGCCCGCGCCCGCACGCGAGCTGCTCGGCGCCCCCGAGCGCTGGCGCGCCTGCCTGCTGCACATCCGCTGCTGCATCATCTTCGGCTGGCTGCTGTGCCGCCGACCGCGCAACTTCCGCCTGTCGGCCTACTACCTGTACCGGTATTGGCTGTGCGTGCGCCAGGTGCTGGGCACGCCGGTGACGCCGGGCAGGCTGACGGACGCCGAACAGCGCGACCTCGCGACGCTGGTCAATGCCCTGGCCAAGGCCTATCGCCCCTACCTGGCCGACGAACTGGCCACGGTCGACTTCACCGCGGGCCTGCCGCAGGACCTGGACGACGGCGCCGTCGACTGCCAGACCGGCGAGGACGAGACCGCCGCGATCTTCGAGCGCCTGATGACGCTGGAGACCGCGCAGGCGCTGCTGGGCGCGGAGGCGTTCAAGCGCGAGAGCGCGGAGCCCTGGTTCTGGTTCTGCCGCTGCTGGTGCCTGTGCTCGATCCGCTTCGGCTGCTGCCTGGCGCGCGCCCGCACGCTGGTCGACGTCCTGCGCTGCCTGCGCTTCTACTGGACGTGCCTGCGCGAGTGCTTCCGCCCGCTGACCTGCGCCCTGACCGGCCCCGACGGCTGCGTGGCCGAGGAGGTCAACGTCGACATCCCCGCGCTCGTCGTGCCCATCACCGGCACGGCCGCCGGCATGGGGTTCAGCAGCTACGTGCTCGAGTGGTCGAGGGACAACATCACCTGGCACGCATCGGACTTCGTCTACCCGCCCGTGCCGCCCGGCGGCACCGTGCAGGGCACGATCCCCGTCGTCTCCGGCCTGCTCGCGTACCTGAACACGACGCTGCTGGACGCCGGCACCTTCTTCGTGCGCATGACGGTGCACGGCAGCGCCAACGCCACCACGACCTGCTCGATCATCTTCTCGGTGTTCAAGAAGGACGTGCGCATCCTGGGCGCCGGCGGCAACACCACGCTGGACGCGCCGTGGACGGATCCCGCCGCGCGCCTCCTCGACAACGTCCCCGCGCTGTGCGCGCGCCCGGCCGGCACGTTCGAGGCCTCGTTCGGCGGCACCTGCCTGCAGATCCTGGGCTCGGCCTACGTCGGCGGCTGCGACAACCTCAAGACCAAGGGCTACACGCTGGACTGGCAGCGCGGCTACGTGGCGGACTGCACCACCGGCAGCTGGACCAACTTCTGGGCCGTCGACTTCACGACCGCCGCCCAGCAGCGCCAGATCAACATGCGCACCGACACCTCCGACCTCACCGCCACGTGGGGCCCGGACTGCCTCGTCCCCGTCTTCTTCCCGCCGTACTGCCTGCTCACGGACCCGACCGCCAAGCTCGTGCCAGACGCGTGGAACACGGTGCTGGGCGGCGCGTGCAACCTCAGCGGCCTGTTCACGCTGCGCCTGACCGTCACTGACACGATGTCGGGCACCTACTGCGACACCCAGCGCCTGTGGCTGGACAACAAGCCCATCACCGCGCTGATCCAGATCGACGCAGTGCCCAAGTGCGCCGACCTGTTCATCAGCCAGTTCGCCACGCCGCCGGACTGCACCGTGCCCTGGAGCCTGCCCGTGTCCGGGATCGCCTTCGACGAGCTCATCGACAACGCGCTGCCGGCCTCGCGCCCCAACGACAACTTCGACTGCTACGTCGTCTCCATCGAGAAACAGGGCGGACCGTCGCTGTCGATCCCGATCCCCGGGCCGGGCGGCAGCTGCTACTACGGCACCTCGCGCGTCGGCGATCCGGGCGTGCGCTGCGACGGCACGCCGGCCACGTTCATGATGGGCACGCTGACCAGCTTCGACCTGCGCGCGATTGATCCTCAGTGCCAGTCCGGCCTGCCCTACGTCGTGCCGGCCGGCTTCGCCACGGCGCGCGGCGAGTGCTGCGTCTACATCTTCCACCTGACCGTCTACGACCGCACGTCGCGGCCCTGCGGCGTCAACTACGCCACGGCGGACTGGCCGGTGAAGATCTGCAACGACCTGCCGCCGACCTGAGGCCATGGACCGCACCTGGCTGCACCTGGCGCTGGCCGTCCTCGCGACGTGGCGCCTGGCCACGCTGCTGGCGCACGACGACGGTCCGTGGGACCTCGTCGTGCGCCTGCGCCGGCGGCTCGGCGACGGCCAGTGGGGCCGCATGCTGGGCTGCTTCCGCTGCGTCAGCCTGTGGGTCGCCGCGCCGCTGGCGTGGGCAGTCGGGCGAGACGCGCTGGAGCAATGGCTGGCGTGGCCGGCGCTGTCCGGCGCGGCGTGCCTGCTGGAACGCTGGCAACGTCCGCCGGCGCCGCCCCTGACGATCGAACCCTGGGACGAACGAGGAGAACACGATGAGCTGCTGCGGCAACACGCGAACGACGACGGCACCGACCCGGACCAGCCCGGCGACGGCAACGTCACGCCCCTCCACGGCACCCCGCCCCGGCACTGACGTCTGGCGCCCCGCGCCCCCACGCCCGCCGGCGCCCGCGCCAGCGCAGGCACCGGCCCTGGCGGTCGCGCCCGCGTCGCCGGGCAACGGTCCGGGCCTGCTGCGACTGCGCTACCTCGCGCGCGCGCCCATCCTCGTGCGCGGCACGCGCACCGGCGCGAGCTACCGCTTCTCGGAGCAGCAGCCCGTGCAGGGCGTGCAGGCGGCCGATGTCGCGGCGCTCTTGGCGACGGGGCATTTCCGGCGCGAGTGACGGGCAGCTGTTGCCGCGAGCGGCGGGTTGCGCCTTCGGCCAACCCGCCGTTCGCCGGCAAACCGCCCCGGCCCAGCCACCCGCCGCCCTTAGCGCGTGGCAATCAGCAGGGGCTCGTGCCCCAGCCGCTGCCCGCCCGCCAGCACCCAGTGGATGAGCCCGCCGAGCTCCTCCAGGGTGTACTGCTTGTGCACCAGCGCGCGCACGCCGGCCAGGCGCGCCTCGGCCTGCAGCTGGTCCGGCAGGTTGCCCGAGCTGATGATCACCGGCAGCTCGGGCCGGATCGCGTGCAGCGCGCGCGCGACGTCCAGGCCGGACAGCTCCGGCATGTTCAGGTCGCTCACGACGATGTCGACCTCGCGCGGCGCCGCGCGCACGAACTCGATCGCGCGCGCCGGGTCGTGCAGGCAGGTGACGCGGTAGCCCAGCCGCTCGAGCAGGCGCTCCACCATCACCACCATCACCTCGTCGTCGTCCAGGTAGAGCACGCGCTCGCCGTGGCCACGGTGGGTGATGTCCAGCGGCACCGGACGGTCGGCGGCCTGTGCCTCGGCCGAGCGCGGCAGCCAGATCTCGAACGTGCTGCCCTCCCCCGGCGCCGTCTGCACGCGGATCGCGCCGCCGTGCGCGGCGATGATGCCGTGCGCCACCGCCAGCCCCAGGCCGGTGCCCTCGCCCACCGGCTTGGTCGTGAAGAAGGGCTCGAAGATGCGGGCGCGGGTGTCGGCGTCCATGCCGCGGCCGGTGTCCTGCACGGCGATGCGCGCCCAGGTGCCCGGCGCCAGCCCGCCGCCCAGTTGGCGCGCGGCGGCGCCGTCGAGGTCCGCGCCGGACAGCGTCACCGTCACGCGCCCCGGCAGGCCGCCCAGCGCATGCCAGGCGTTCGTGCACAGGTTCATCAGCACCTGCTCGATCTGCGTGGGATCGGCCATCACGAACAGCGGCTGTTCGCCCAGGGCGACGTCCAGCGTCACGCCCGCCGGCAGCGTGGAGCGCAGCAGGCCCAGGCCCTCCTCGACCAGCGGCCGCAGGTCGCAGGCGACCACCTCGCGCGGCTGGCGGCGCGCGAACGCGAGGATCTGCTGCACCAGCTCGCGGCCGCGCAACCCCGCCTTGCGGATCTGCTCCAAACTGACGGCGGCCGGGTGCCCCGGCGACAGGTCCTGCAGCGCCAGCGCGGCGTTGCCCAGGATGCCCGCCACCACGTTGTTGAAGTCGTGCGCGATGCCGCCGGCCAGCACGCCGATGGCCTCCATCTTCTGCGACTCGCGCAACTGCGCCTCGAGCTCCAGCCGCAGCAGCTGGCCGCGGCGCTGCTCGGTGATGTCGCGGCCGACGCCGCGATAGCCGGTGAACCGGCCCGAGGCGTCGAACACCGGCTCGCCGCTGATGCTGACCGTGTAGGGCGTGCCGTCCGGCCCGACGTGCGTGACCTCGAAGTCGCGGAACGGCTCGTGGGCCTCCAGTTGGCGCCGATGCGCCTCCCATCCCGCCTCGTCGACGGTCGCGCCGCCGGCCTCCCAGGGCTTCAGGCCGATCACGCGCCTCAGGCCCGCGTTGTCGTCCAGCGCGCGGCCGCCCACGATCTGCGTCACGCGCAGGTGCTCGTCCTGCTCCCAGTACCAGTCCGACGACAGCACCGTCAACGAGCGGAAGCGCTCCTCGCTCTGGCGCAGCGCCTCCTCGGCGCGGCGGCGCTCGGTGATGTCGGTGACCATCGCCAGCGCGCCGGCATGCCGGCCGTCGGCATCGACGATGGGGCTGGTGCTCATGGCCGTCCACAGGTCGCTGCCGTCCTGGCGGCGCAGGCGGAAGTCGTGCTGATCGGCGATGCCCAGCGCGCGGCGGCGCATGTTCTCCGTGGCCTCGGCGCGCGCCCGGTCGTCCATGAAGTCGTACAGCGAGCGGCCCAGCATCTGCGCGGCCTCGTAGCCCAGCATGCTGGCCATCTTCGGGTTGACGAAGGTGGTCGTCGCGTCGGCGGCGATCATCCAGATGCCCTCCTCGGCGGTCTGCACGATGCGCCGGTAGCGCTCCTCGCTGCGCTGCAGCGCCTGCTGCTGCTGCACGCGCGGCGACACGTCGCGCATGAAGGCGGCGAAGATGCGGTGGCCATCCAGCTGCATGTCGCTGAACGAGAGCTCGACCGGGATCTCGTGGCCCTCGCGATGCAGCGCGGCGATCTCCACCGCGCGCCAGTCCAGGCGGCGCTGGCCGGTCGACAGGTAGTGCGCGAAACCGCGGCGATGCGCCTCGCGCAGGCGTTCGGGCTGCAGCATGGTCAGGGGCTGGCCGACCACCTGCTCGGGCCGCCAGCCCAGCACGCGCTCGATGGCCGGGTTGCAGAAGCGCACCAGGTTGTCCTCGCCGACGATCAGGACGACGTCGGTCGAGGTCTGCCACAGCAAGCGGTCGCGCTGCGCGCTCTCGCGCACGCGCCGTTCGCTCACCTTGCGCTCGGTGATGTCCTGCAGCGTGCCGCGCAGGCGCAGCACGCGGCCGGTGGCGTCGCGCACCGGCACGCTCACGGCGTCGATCCAGCGCACGTGGCCGTCGGCCTGCGGGAAACGGAACTCGATCTGCGTCTTCTCGAAGCGGTAGAACGCACGCTCGACCGCGGCCTGGAAGGCGGCGCGATCCTCCGCGGGCATGCGGTCGCGGAACTCGTCGGCGGTGATCGGCCCCAGGGCGACGTCGCGCTCGAACAGCTCGTACAGCGAGGGCGACCACGCCGTCAGGCCGGTGGTGACGTCGATGTCCCAGCTGCCCAGGCGGGCCAGGCGCTGCGCCTGCAGCAGCATGCCTTCCGAATCGCGCAGCACCTCGGCCAGGTCGACCGCGTAGCGGCGCTGCTCGTCCAGCTGCAGTCGCTCCCGGCGCGAGCGCAGCAGGCTCTCGACCACGCCGGCCACGTCGACCAGCGCCGCGCGCTGCGCGTCGTCCAGGCGCCGTGCGCGCGGATCGAGCACGCACACCGTGCCGAGCGCCACGTCGTCGAAGCGCACCGGAACGCCCACGTACGAGCGGATCGCACCGGGGCCGCGCACGAACGGGCTGTCGGCAAAGCGCGGGTCGAGCAGCACGTCCTCGATCTCCACGAGCCCCTGCGCGGCCAGCGCGCAGCGGCAGAAGCTCTCGTTGATCGGGACGACGGTGGCCTCGGTGCCCACGCGCGAGCGGATGAACTGGCGCTCGCCGGCGACGAACGTGACCATCGCCATGCCCGCGCCGGTGACGGCCGCCGCGAGCCGGCTCAGGCGATCGAGCGCCGGGTCGGGCTCGACGGACAGCAGGCCCAGCTGCCGCAGCAGGTCGAGTCGGCGCGCGTCGTCGGCGTGGCGGGCGGGATCCATCCTGAAGGTCGTAGTTATCGTTGCAGGATAGCGCGACGGCGCGCGGCCGGGGGCGATGCCGCTACCCTGGACGAGGGAGACGACCCCGCTGCGATGCGGGGCGTGAACCGTCCCGCGGCGCCCGGGCATCCACGGCGGACATCCCCCAACGCTTCGAGGAGCCCCCATGACCCCGCATCCGCTCATCCGCCTGTCGCTCGCCGCCCTGCTGGCCGCCTGCGCCGCCCTGCCCGCCCAAGCCTCCGGCGGCGGCGGGGGGGGCGGCGGTGGCGGCGGCGGCATGACCACGCTGCCGGGCGGCAAGCTGTCCGCGGTCGACCCGCAGTACAGCCAGGCCGTCGAGGCGATCCAGGGCGACCGCTACCCGCAGGCCATCCAGCTGCTGGAGTCGTACGTCGCGAGCAACCCCGAGCACGCGCGCGACGCCGACGCGCAGAACTGGCTGGGCTACGCCTATCGCAAGTCCGGCAACCTGGACGCTGCCTTCCTGCACTACGACAAGGCCCTGGCGATCGACCCCAAGCACCGCGGCGCGCACGAGTACATGGGCGAGGCCTACCTGATGACCGGCAACATCGCGCAGGCCGAGGAGCACCTGAGGGCGCTCGACAAGCTGTGCTTCACGCCGTGCGAGGAATACAGCAAGCTCAAGCGCGCGGTCGCCAGCTGGAAGACCTCGCATGCGCAGACGGTCGGCTCGAACTGAGCCGGGACGTCCGCGCGCCATAGCCGCGCTCCTCGCGCTCGCACTCGCGCGCGCGATGGCGGCGGCCGCCGACGGCGGCGCGCCGGCGCCCGACGAACGCGCCGCCATCCTCGCGCTCGGCCCGTGGCCGCCGGCCGCGCCGCGCGATGCGGCCAATCCGGCGTCCGGCCGGCCCGAAGGCGTCGCGTTCGGCGAGGCGCTGTTCTACAGCCCCCGCCTGTCGCCGACCGGCCTGCGCTGCGCGAGCTGCCATGAGCCGTGGCGCCACTTCGCCGACGGCCGCGCCGTGGCGCAAGGCATCGCCGCGGGCTC
>Ga0207427_100147_pt1 | contig 80584 bp, 67 predicted proteins | sample AraplaCL_Cvi_mMS_FD_184268 | JGI IMG/M metagenome (GOLD analysis project Ga0207427, IMG submission 184268) | Arabidopsis root microbial communities from the University of North Carolina, USA - plate scrape CL_Cvi_mMS (SPAdes) (version 2) | ecosystem: Host-associated > Plants > Roots > Endosphere ... | reverse complement strand
GCCGATCTCGATACCGATGCCTGCCTGCGTCAGCGCGTCGTGTACTTCGATTTCGACAAGACCGAAATCAAGCCGGAGTTCCAGCAGATCATGGCGTGCCACGCCAAGTACCTGCAGGATCGCCCGATGTCGCACATCCGTCTCGAAGGCAACACCGACGAGCGCGGCACGCGTGAGTACAACCTGGGCCTCGGCGAGCGTCGCGGCAATGCCGTTTCCAGCGCGCTGCAGGCAGCCGGTGGTTCGGCCAGCCAGCTCGAAGTGATCAGCTACGGCAAAGAGAAGCCGGTGTGCCGCGAGCACAACGAGGATTGCTGGGGCAAGAACCGTCGCGTCGAGATCGTCTACACGGCGCAGTAAGAGATGAAGCGACTGGCTAACAGCTTTGCAGCCAGGATCAGCATGGTGGGCGCAATCGCGTCCGCCATGCTGTTCGCGTTTCCGGCATTCGCGCAGGACTCGCGGCTGAGTCTCGCCGACCGCGTCGCGCGGCTGGAGCAGCAGGCACAGAACAAGGACCAGTCCGGTATCGGCATGGTCAACCAGATGCAGCAATTGCAGGCACAGGTGCAGCAGCTGCAGGGTCAACTCGAGGAGCTGCAGCATCAGTTGCAGACGATCGAGGACAAGAACAAAGCCCAGTACGGTGACCTCGACTCCCGCTTGGGACGTCTCGAGGGCGGCGCTGCTGGCACGGGTGCCGCGACCGCAGGGAACCGCCCGCAGGCCCAAGCCCCGGCCCCGGCCAATAATCCGACTGCCGCCGCAGCTCCCGCAGCAGGCAATACTGCCACTGCTGGTCAGGCCACCGCGGCGGCTGGCGGCGGCGCGGCCGATCCGGCCGGTGCCCAGGCTGCCTACGACGTGGCCTTCAAGGCGATTCGCGCGGGCAACTACGCGGAGGCATCGCGCGAATTCCGCAGTTTCCTCCAGCAATACCCGAATCATGCGCTCGCGCCGAATGCCTGGTACTGGCTGGGTGAGTCCTACTACGCCACGACCAACTATCAGGTCGCGCAGGAATCGTTCCAGCGGCTGCTCAGCCAGTTTCCGCAGAGCGACAAGGCGTCCGATGCGTTGCTCAAGGTCGGCTACAGCCAGCTCGAGCTCAAGCAGGTCGATGCGGCCAAGCTCACGCTGAAGAAAGTCACGACCCAGTATCCGGGCTCCAAGGCAGCCAGCCTGGCCAAGGAACGTCTGCAGCGCCTGCAGCAGTAGTACGGTGATGAGTGGCAACGACACCCCCATGGCGTCCACTGCGCCGGTAGCGGTTGTTGCCGAGCGCTTGCGGATTACCGAGATCTTCCACTCGATCCAGGGCGAGGCCGATGCGATCGGCTGGCGCACCGTGTTCGTGCGACTCACCGGTTGCCCGCTGCGCTGCGTCTGGTGCGATACCGAGTATTCGTTCTACGGCGGCGACTGGCACGCGATCGACGACATCCTGGCCGAAGTGGCCTCGCACGGCGCGAAGCATGTCTGCGTGACCGGTGGCGAGCCGCTGGCGCAGAAGCGCTGCCTGATCCTGCTGCAGAAACTGTGCGACGCCGGTTATGAGGTATCGCTGGAAACCTCCGGTGCGCTGGATGTCTCCGCGGTCGATCCGCGCGTGCGCAAGGTGATGGACCTGAAGGCACCCGACTCGGGTGAAAGCAAGCGCAACCTCTGGTCGAACCTCGAGCATCTGCTGCCGCACGACCAGATCAAGATCGTGATCGCCAGCCGTGCCGACTACGAATGGGCGCGCGCGATGCTGGCCGAACACGCGCTGGCGGATCGCTGCATGGTGCTGTTTTCGCCGGTGCACGGCGCGGTGCAGCCGCGCGAGCTGGCCGAATGGATCATCGCCGACAAGCTGCCGGTGCGCTTTCAGATGCAGTTGCACAAGCTGCTGTGGAATGACGCTGCCGGGCATTAATTTGTGCGTTCATCCATGAACGCGAAGATCAAAAAGCGGCCATCCATGGCCGCACTCTTCAAGAAAATCCGCGCTGTGGCCATGTTGCCGCTAGCGACAAGAAAATCGACGCGCCGGCCTGTGTTGCTGGTAGCGTTTGCGGCCGGTGACCGGTCACTCTGAAGTGGAATACATCATGTCTCAAGACCCATTGCGCAAAGCCGTCGTGCTGGTTTCCGGCGGCATGGACTCGGCCGTCACCATCGCGTTGGCGCGCGAACAGGGCTATCAGGTACATGCGCTGAGTGTGGCCTATGGCCAGCGCCACAACTCGGAGCTGGCCGCATCCGATCGCGTGTCGAAGATGCTCGGTGCCGTCGAACACAAGACGGTCGGCATCGACCTGCGCAGCATCGGCGGCTCGGCGCTCACCGCCGATATCGACGTGCCGCTCGATACCGTGGACAGCAGCGCCATCCCGGTGACCTATGTGCCGGCGCGCAACACGATCATGCTGTCGATCGCGCTGGGCTGGGCCGAGGTGCTGGGTTCCAGCGACATCTGGTGCGGCGTCAACGCGGTCGATTACTCGGGCTATCCGGATTGCCGTCCTGCCTTCATTGAGGCGTTCGAAACGCTGGCGAACGTGGCTACCAAGGCCGGCGTCGAAGGCGCCGGCATCCGTGTCCACGCACCGCTGATGCGCATGAGCAAGGCCGACATCGCACGCGAAGGCAAGCGCCTTGGCGTGGATTTCTCAGCCACGGTCAGTTGCTACAAGGCGGACGAGGATGGTCGTGCCTGCGGTCACTGCGATGCGTGCCGGTTGCGCGCGCAGGGATTCCACGAAGCGGGTCTGCCCGATCCCACGCGGTATGTCTGAGCACGAGATTGCTTGTGCCGCTGCCGCCCAGCCCGTAAAATTGTCCGCTTGAGTTTTCAATGACGGGTCGTTAGCTCAGTTGGTAGAGCAGTAGACTTTTAATCTATTGGTCCCGGGTTCGAATCCCGGACGACCCACCAGTTTTCAGAGCGCCCATCTGGCGCTCTTTTTTTTGCTTCGACAGTCGGTATGACGGCGTTTGGTGTGAGTGGCGCGCACTGACGCCAGGATCAATTGACCGGGTGCATCGCCGACGTACGTCGGTTATCCGTGTGGCCATTGCTGTCGCCCATGGATGACAGTGGCAGCTCAAACCAGAACGTGCTACCACGCCCCAGTTCGGAATTCAGCCCGATCTGGCTGCCCAGCAACTTGGCCAGTCGTGCGGCGATGGCCAGTCCCAGTCCATAGCCTTCATGGCGCTCGCCTTCGCCATACAGCTGCACGAATTCCTCGAAAATTCGCTGCTGATGGATCGTCGGGATGCCTGGTCCGTTGTCGCGTATTTCGATGCGTACTCTCGCGGCTCGGCGTCGTGCGGCGATCAGCACGCGCCCGGGCGAACCGGTGTGCGCAATGGCATTGCTCACCAGCTGCTGCAGCAAATCACCGGCAAGTTCGGCATCGCCATGCACGTGCCAATTGCCTGGATGCCACGCCATGCGCACACCATGCTGACGAGCATCCTCTGCCAGCGCGGCGCGGCCACGCAGGAACAGGTCCACCACGCTGAATGGAGCAGGCATCGCGGCGACCACACCGGCGTCCAGTCGCGAGATTTCGAGTAGGGCATCCAGCAGTCGGGCCATCGTAGCGATGCTTGATCGCATCTGTGCCAGCAAGCCGCTTTGCTCGGCATCGATGACCGGATGCAGGCAGGCCACGATCAATTGCAATGCCTGCATCGGCTGGCGAAAGTGATGGCCGACGAGTGCCAGGAACTGCGATTTTCCACGCTCCGCCGCTAGGCTTTGGCGCAACTGGTCCGATGCACCGATCGCCGTGACAGACTGGATCGAGGCCCAGTCGGCATGATGCGTCGCCAGCTGTCCGGCCAGCGCGGCGGTACTTGCACGCAGCTGCGCAAATTCGCGATGCGGTTGCTGTGCTTCCATGGCTGGCTTTTCATCGTCACCATTGAGCAAGGCATCAAGCGAATGCTGCAAGCCCCGCAGTGGCATCAACACGCGATAGCGCAACGTCATCGTCGCCAGCAGCACCAGCACGCCGATGCCGAATCCGCTCAACACGCCATACAGCAGGATCAGGCGCTCCGTGTGCAGACGCGGCGCCGGATCGACGTGAACCGTGAGGACGCGATGCTGCCCGGGATTGCTTGGCAGAGTCCGGCGATAGTTCTCGAACGAGATATCCGCCGGCGCGCCACTGGACAGTCGTCGACCGTCGGCTTCCACCAAGTCGATACGCTGCAATGGCGCGTCACGACTGCCATGCAAGGCCTGGTCGAGCAGTGCCTGCGTGCTCGCGCCGGTGGCATGTTCCAGTGCACCAGCAAGCTGTTCGAGCTGCACGGCAATCTGCAGATGAGCGGTGTCGTCCACATGACGTATCTGCAGCACGGTGAGCAGGCCGGTCAGTACCAGCGCGGCGAATGCGCACGGCAATACGCTGTCGGCAAGCAGGCGGCGCAGCAGGGCAGTGGGATGGCGCGGCATGGTCAGCCTTGATCCGCTGCCCTGCGCGGCAAGCGCATGCATGCACGATGTGGTGATTGCTGCAGGGGAACGGCGATGATTGTCGGCATCATGGCAGGCTGTCAGGACAAGTCGGTTCGGTAGGTGAGCGACCTTCCGTGGTTGCAGCGATCACACTCTAGATAACTCCGGGCATCGCTTCGATAAGCACTTCGATATAGCAACATGCGGCATAGAGCGAATTGCATATCGAAAAAACGGGGCGTGCTGTACAGACTGACCGGCATCGAACATCCGTTTTTTGCCGCGCTCCCCGGTGCGACGACAGTGTTTCTCCATGAACGCGATCCCTAGGTGATGATTCAACGTCACGCTGATCTGCAGACTGCGCATCACATAACAAAGGTCGTTGCGTGCGATTGACACACACATGCCAATCGGCGCGCAGGTCTGTGCGCTGTCGAAATTGAGGCTGAACGAGGCGTGCGTGAAAACGCGCTGGTTGGTTGGCCGGTTTGCTGGGCCTAGGCTGATGAAATCGATTCAGTGCAGCTGCAAGTGCTGACCGGTACAGCAATTCGCCAGTGTGTCCTTCGCCGCCATACCACGGATGCGCTATGACGGTGGAGAGGGAAAGGCCGGTGGGGTGCGCGAATGGCGGGACTTCAGGGGCTGTGCGAATCCATCAGCGAGTTGGCCTTGAGCCGCTTCACCAGCGCCCGATGGCTGCTCTCGATTTTCTGCAGGCGCGCCTGCATCGCCGCATCGCTCACCCATTGCGCGCTGAGCGCGCGCCGGCGATCCAGCGTGTAGTCGATATCGGCAAACGGTATCAGGGCGGCGTTGCTGGCCGGGGCAAAACCGCTGATGTCATGGATCAGCTTGAGGTTGGCGAGTTCCGCCGCGGCGTTGCGTCCGCTCTTGGCGTAGTGCGTGATGAAGTCGGTGATCGCCGCGCGCAGCTGCGGCGACAGGTCGTCGCGCACGATGATCACCGAATGCGGAATCAGATCCGATTTCCACAGCACGCGCAGGCGCGCGTACTGCTCGGGGAAGTGCTGGGCGAAGCGTTCGAGGTCGCCGGTGTTGTTGCTGGCCACGTCGACTTCGTTGTTGGCGACGGCCAGCGCGTTGTTCTGGTGGTTGCCCACCACGACATTGGCGAAGAACGTGTCCGAATCGAGCTTGTGGCTTGCGAAAAGCTGCGTCTCGGGCACCAGGTAGCCGGACATCGACAGCGATTCACCGCGTGCGTAACGCCAGTGGTTCGGCTGGCGGTAAATATCGTCCATCGTATGGATGGGCGAGTTCTTCGGCACTAGCAGCACCGAGTAGTAACCGCGCGAACCGTCGCCACGGGTGAGCTGGGCAACCACCTGCATGCGATGGTTGCCGACCGCCTGCAATGCCAGTCGGCCGGAGACGAAGGCGATGTCCACGCGCTCTTCCGCGATCGCCTCGGCGAGCCCTTCGTAGGTGCTCACCGAGATGCTGCGGACCGGCCGCTGCAGCGCACGGCTCATGTCTTCCAGCGTCGGTCGCCACGCGTCCAACGATTCGGAAGCACCGCCGATCGGGAGTATCCCGAACGTCAGTGGTGTCTGTGGTGCGCCGGTGCCGGGCTGGGCGGCCAGCAGTGCCGGTGCGATCAGCATGAACAACAGCGCGACTGCGGTGCGGCGAAGCGCGTTCCGCCAATGACGGTACTGTATCCAGCGGGAGCTGCATGTCCGATGCACGTTGCCCAACCCCTATGGCCTGCATGACGCGCATCCTGCGCGCAAGGTCACATGTACGGCACGCAAGTCTACCGCCGGTTGTCGCGCGATATGTTACGGCAGGCGATAGGCGGCGACCTGCGACACATGCATCGCGGCCTGCCGGCTGGAACCCTTGAACCGGCGCTCAGAGCCCGCTGATGCGCCGCGAGGCGACCACCGCCTCGACCCGGTTGCGCACGTTGAGTGCGCGGAAAATCGCCGCCAGGTGAATCTTCACGGTGCCCTCGCTGATGCCGAGGTCGCGGGCGATCACCTTGTTGGGCTTGCCTTGCGAGAGCGATCGCAGCACATCGATCTGCCGCTCGGTCAGCAGCTTGCGCAGTCGTTCCTCCAGGGTGGGGGCCGGTTCCGCATGAATGCTCGCAGCGGGTGCGCCGCCATCCAGCAACAGCATTGGCGGCACGTACACGCCACCAGACAGCACCAGTCGCACGGCGGACAGCATCACGTCGGGCGAATAAGCCTTGGGGATGAAACCCTGCACGCCAAGTGCGAGCAGCTCCCTCATCAGGACCGGATTTTCCGAGCCGGAAATCACGATGACCGGCACGCCGGGCAGGCTGGCGATCGTTTCGACCAAGTGCTCGTGACCATGATTGCCTGGCATGGTCAGGTCGATCAGCGCCAGCGTGGGAGCGGGTCCGTGCTGGATCGCACACCGCAGTTCGTCCACGTCCATTGCCACCGTGAACTCGATGGCTGGGTCGAGTTCGGCGAGCTTGAGTTTGATGCCCTCAACGATCAGTCGATGGTCATCCGCGATCAATATCCGCATATCCGTTCCCCGTGGCATCGCGGCATCCCGCCGCAGCCTGTCTACCCCTTGAGCAACATAGCCTCAGTGGGCACCGGCGGCAACACATCCGTGCCAGCCCGAACGGCCTAGGCTCTCCGTGATATGGCCGTTGCGGTGATGCGTCATAAGAGTCGCTGGCGATCACAACGCGGAAAACAGCGTGGGTACCGCTGATCACGGCGATCGGTTAGGCGCAGGCGCGTCCGGAAGCGCCGCCGGCCACCGCCAGCAGTCCCGCACAGATCGAGTCGTTGTTCAGGTTGCTTGGTACGGCGTAGCCCGTAGCCAAGGCGGAGGGTATGTCGCTGCCGACCCAGACACTCAGACAGCGCTGCGTGCGGACGCCCAGACGGCCATCATGGCTTCGCGCAACTGCTCCGGTGAAACCGGCTTGTACAGCACCGGGATTTTCGCGGCCATGATCTCGCGCAGGCGGTCGCTGCGGGTTTCCCCGGTGATCAGAAGGCGTGCGAAAGGCAGTTCGTCCTGGTTCGTTTTCTTGTCCCGGTAGTAGTAGTGATCGAGCGCAGCCAGCACATCCAGTCCGCTCTCGCCTTCGCGCAGGCGCAGGTCGGAAATGACGATATCCGGCGGCAGTACCCAATCATCGGCGGCTTCCAGCGCCTGCGCGCGATCTTCGGCCACGGCCACTTCGCAGCCCCAGCTCTTCAGCAGGTAACGGATGCCGGACAGGATCGCCGGTTCGTCGTCGATCACCAGCACGCGCATGCCTGAGACATCCAGTGGCGGATCTTCAGTTCTCCGGTCGAGGATCTGCTGCGGCGGCACCATCGGCAGCAGGAAGCTGAATACGCTGCCGCGGCGCGGACGTGATTTGAGCTGCATCCGGATATCCAGCAGATCGGCCAGTCGTTGCACGGTGGCCAGGCCCAGCCCGAGTCCGCGGCGCTGGCCGTCATCGTAATCGTGCTCGGTTTGTTGTTCGACTCGATAGAACTCGTCGAAGATGCGCACTTGATGCTCGGTGTCGATGCCGACGCCCGTGTCCCAAACGTCGACTCTCAAGGTGCCGGCAGGCCCCTGGCGCGCGCCGACCAGCACGCCGCCTTCCTTGGTATAGCGCAAGGCATTGCTGACCAGGTTGTTGAGTATGCGCGCGAGCATGCTGCGGTCGCTGCGCACCCACTGGTGGGTGGTTCGCACGAGTAGCCGCAGATTGTGCTGTTCCGCGATCATGCGGAAGTTGCGGCTGACTTCATCGAAGACCTGATCAAGCGGGAACTCGCTGATCTCGACCTGCATCGCGCCGGTTTCCAGCCGAGACAGGTCGAGCAGCTCACTGAACAGGTGATCGAGTGCCTGCACGCATTCCTGGATGTGTGCGATGCGATCCAGCCGCACCGGATCGTTCTCCTCCACCGCGAGGGCGGAGGAGAACAGGGTCAGTGCGTACAGTGGTTGCCGCAGGTCGTGTGATGCCGCGGCGAGAAAGCGCGCCTTGGCCACACTAGCGGCCTCCAGTGCGGCATTCTTGTGGGCCAGTTCAAGCGTGGCGTGTTCGATTTCCTGCTCCATGCTGCGATGCATGTCGAACAGTGCGGCGGCAGCACTGTTGAAGCCGCTTTGCAATTCGCCGATCTCGGTCTGGTCGGTGATCTCCACTTCAACCACATGATTGCTGCGGCCAAGCTGATGCACCGCACGGGCCAGGTGCCGCAGGGGTGCGCCGATCCAGTGTGCCGCCTGCCAGCCGATGACTCCCGCGACAAGCAGGCTCACCACCAGCGTGATGAGCGCAGTGCGCAGGCTGGACCGCTGTGCCGCAATGGCCTCGCTCAGATTCACCTCCACCAGCACCGAACCCAGCGTCGGTCGCTGCGGCTGATCCTGGTCGATCACATCGCGTACCACAGTGAGGTTGTCCTGCACGCGTATTTTTCCGGGGTCGCGATAGTCGGCCAGGATCTCGCCGTCGGCCGCACGAACCTGCACATGCACCACATGCGGCAATCCGCCTGTCGATTGCGCGATGCGCACCAGTTCGCGACGCTGCTGGTTGCGCAGAGGATCGGTGGAGATCGATGCGGTCTGGGTGGCGATAGCGTCCGCGGTGGACTGTGCCATCACACGCAGGGTTACCAGCTGGTGGCGGGTAAGAATGGTGACCAGCAACGTGGCCGTGATCAGGGTAGGCGCCAACGCGATGAAGCCGAGCCGCTGCATCAGCGATGCGCGTCGCCACAGGCGTACCGGAAAGCTGCGTGTCCTGCTGTCCATCACTGCTTGGCCCCTGCGGCAACCCCGCGTGCCGCCAGCTGAGCCTAGCGCGAAAAGCTGGTGATCAGGAGCCGGCAAACACGATATTCGGGTCGGCGATCGGCCATATGACTGATGGTGGATTCAGCGATCCGTGCCGGATTGTTGGCGGTGGCGCCGGGTGATGCGTTCGGCCAGCAGTGGCAGCAGTGCGAGCAGGGCGAGTGCGCCCAGTGGCAGCAGCACGTTGCGGTGCATGAACATGCCAAGGCCGAACGTGTCGCTCTGGCTCATCACGGCGCCGAGGCCGGCGCCGATCGAGGTTTCGAAGATCAGCGCGACGGTGCCGCCGAGCCAGCTGGCGCCGATGAACAGCCATAGCGGGCAGCGCAGCCAGGCCAGCGCCACCGTCACCGCGCCGAACGGCACTACCGGCACGAAGCGCAGGAACAGCGTATAGCTCACCGGATGCCGTTCGAAGCCATGGTGCAACTTCGCCACGATCGCCGGTGGATGCCGGCTGCCGGCACCGAACGCGTAGCGGCTGGCCAGATACAGGATCAGCGAGCCCAGGGTCAGCCCCGCCGACGAACACAAGGTGCCATCGACCACGCCGAATGCGAAACCGCCGGCCAGAATGATCACGACGGTGCCGGGCAGGCCGGTGGCCATGGTCAGGGTCAGCAGGCCGATGAAGGTGAGCCGGCTAAGCCACGGATGTTCGCTGATCTGCGCGTGCAATTCGTTCTGGTGAGCCACCAGTTGCTGTGGGGTCAGTCGATCCAGCCAGCCAGAGGCGAACAGCACGATGCCGGCCAGCACCAGCAGGATCAGTGGCAGCGCGGCGCGCCAACGGCTCAATACGGTGTGCCGGTGGCGCCGTAGCTGGCCAGTACGGCACGCGCCTGATCGCGCAGGATGTCGCGGCGTACGGCAATGTTGCGGCGTTGCAGCTCGCCGATCCAGTCGGCTGGCAGCGGGCCTTCGTCGAACTCGGTCAATTCCTCGACGTCCTCGGCGCGCGCGCCGATCAGCAGCTCATCGATGCCGGCCCAGATCGTGGCGCCGAAACACTGGCAGCACGGTTGCGCGCTGGTGGCCAGGACGTAGTGGTCGCCCTGCTCGTTGAGCCGGAAGGTCGCCAGGCGCTGTTGCGCCGTCATGTAGGCCATCATTTCCGCGTGTGCGACCGAGCAGGTCTGCGGCACCACGCGATTCACCCCGACCGAGATCAACCGCCCCGCCGCGTTGAACACCGCGGCACCGAACGGGCCGCCGTGGCTACGCTCGACATTGTGCTTCGACAGCTCGATCGCCAGGCCGACCCGTTCCTCGTCGGTGAGATAGGCGCTGCTCTCGTCGGCGACTTCGCCGATCCATGGCGGTAAGGTGAGATGGATCTGCAGTGGCAACATGCGGCTTCCTTATGCTCCGGCCTGCGCCGCCCAAGTATCGCGCAAGGTGACGGTGCGGTTGAACACTGGCGCCGTGGCGCGGTGATCGACACGGTCGGCCACGAAATAGCCCAGCCGCTCGAACTGGAAGCGCTGCTCCGGATCGACGCGCGCCGCGGCCGGTTCCAGCCACGCCTGCACCACGCGCTTGGCCTGCGGGTTGACGTGGTCGAGCCAGCTCTTGCCGTCTTCCTCGCTGTCCGGCGCCGCCACGGTGAACTGGCGGTCGTACAGGCGCACCTCGGTAGCCACCGCATGCTTCGCGCTGACCCAGTGGATCGTGCCCTTCACTTTGCGGTCCGCGCCGGGCAGGCCGTGGCGGGTTTCCGGATCGAGCGTGCCATGCAGCTCGGTCACGTTGCCGTCGGCATCCTTGATGATCTGCTCGCACTTGACGATGCCGACGCCGCGCAGGCGCACTTCGCCATCGGGTTTCAGGCGATGGAAGCCCTTCGGCGGCACCTCGGCGAAATCCTCGCGCTCGATCCACACCTCGCGCGAGAACGGTACTTCGCGTGTGCCGAAGCCCTCATCCTTCGGATGATTGGCGAAGTTCAGCGTTTCCTCGTGACCTTCCGGCAGGTTGGTCAGCACCAGCTTCAGCGGATCGAGCACGGCCATGCGCCGAGCCGCGGTGGCATCCAGATCCTCGCGGATGCAGCCTTCCAGCACGGCGTAGTCGATCACGCTGTTCTGCTTGCTGACGCCGACGCGCTCGATCAGCAGGCGCAGACCGGCCGGCGTGAAGCCGCGCCGGCGCAGGCCGCGCAGCGTGTTCATGCGCGGATCGTCCCATCCATCCACATAGCCCTCGCTGACCAGCTGCGCCAGCTTGCGCTTGCTGGTGATGCAGTAGCTGAGGTTGAGGCGAGAGAACTCGATCTGGCGCGGCTTGGCCGGCTTCGCCTCCAGGCCCGCAGCGACCACCGACTGCCACAGCTCCGGATGATTCGGCAGGTCGACCTTGTCGACGAACCAGTCGTACAGCGGGCGGTGATCCTCGAACTCCAGCGTGCACAGCGAATGGGTGATGCCTTCCATCGCATCCGACAGGCAGTGCGCGTAGTCGTACATTGGGTAGATCGGCCACGCATCGCCGGTGTTCTGGTGGGCGATCTTGCGGATGCGGTAGATCGCCGGGTCGCGCATATTGATGTTGCCGGCGCTCATGTCGATCTTCGCGCGCAGCGTCTTGCTGCCGTCGGCGAACTCACCCGCGCGCATGCGGCGGAACAGGTCGAGGTTCTCTTCCACGTTGCGCTCGCGGTATGGCGAGTGGCGTCCGCCGGCGGTCAGCGTGCCGCGGTACTCGCGCATCTCCTCGGCATTGAGGTCGTCCACATACGCCACGCCGTCCTCGATCAGCTTGATCGCCGAACGGTAGAACACCTCGAAATAATCGGAGGCGTGGCGCAGCGAGTGCCATTCGAAGCCGAGCCAGCGCACGTCGTCCTTGATGCCCTCGACGAACTCGGGATCTTCCTTGCCCGGGTTGGTGTCGTCCAGGCGCAGGTTGCACCAGCCCTTGAACTCGCCGGCGATACCGAAGCTCAGGCAGATCGCCTTGGCGTGGCCGATGTGCAGGTAGCCGTTCGGTTCCGGCGGAAAGCGCGTGTGCACCACGTGGTGCTTGCCCGTGGCCAGGTCGTCGCGCACGATCTGCCGGATGAAATCCTGGGGAACGGCCGCAGTCGGAGTAGCGGGAGCGGCGGCGGGATTTTCATTCGACATCGGGCAAAGCTCGCAGGCGGTGGCGGAAACGCCCAAGTTTACCCTGTCGCTGCTACCGGGCGCAGATCGCCCCGGATGCAAGGCGGGACAAGGCGTCGCTTACCCGAGCCCATGTTGGAGCCGCTTGCCCCAGGCCCGTGTCGGGGCGTAGCGTGCGGGCCATGCACACCGTCTACCGCGCCGAAAACCTGTTCGATGCCCATCTGGTCAAGGATGCGCTGGAGGCCGGCGGCATCCCGGCGTTCATTGCGGGGGAATACCTCACCGGCGCGGTGGGCCAGCTGCCTGCGATGAACTACATCGAAGTGCGCGTGCCCGAGTCGAGCATGGCGCTCGCCAGCGGCATCGTGGGCGAGGTCGAGGCACAGTTGAGCGAGGCGCGACTGGCCATCGACGAGATCGGCGATCAGCCCGACGGCCCGCTACCCATGCCCTGCTGAACAGGGTCAGCCACCGCCGTTCCACGATCGCACCATCCCCAAGGAAGTTTCATGCAAGACCTCGCTGCACTGATCCGCGCCGTGCCGGATTTCCCCACGCCCGGCGTAATGTTCCGCGACGTCACCCCGCTGCTCGCCGATGCCGGCAGCTTCGCCCGCTGCATCGACGCGCTGGCCGAGCCGTGGCAGGGCAGCGGCGTGCAGGCCGTGTGCGGCATCGAGGCGCGCGGCTTCATCTTCGGCGCCGCACTGGCGCAGAAGCTGCACGCCGGTTTCGTGCCGCTGCGCAAACCCGGCAAGCTGCCACCGCCGGTGGTGACGGTGGACTACCAACTGGAATACGGCAGCGACCGGCTGGAAGCGCAACGCGGTGCGTTGAAGCCCGGCGAGCGCGTGCTGCTCGTCGATGACGTGCTGGCTACTGGCGGAACACTGGCGGCGGCGCGTGCCTTGGTCGATCAGCTTGGTGGTGAGCTGGTGGGTGCCAGCGTGGTTATCGAGCTGCTTGCGCTACGTGGACGGAATCGTTGGTCAGGTGACCAGCAGCTGCACAGCCTGATGCGTTACTGAAGCTTGGCATTGGCATCGTGACGGCCCTCAAGTGTGAGTTTCGGAGTGCCACTAAACCGTAGGAACTCTCCCGTCCGCTGGATTGAATAGTTAGATTTTATTTGGCAGCCAACTCAGGCTGAGCATATCGGCGTTTCCACTTTTCCAGTTCCAATTCTGAGCTGCCCACCAAACTTCCGCTCGTGTGCTGCCCATCAAACGCGCCTTCTGCTTGGCCACCGAATGGAAAAAACAATACGAGCTCAGTTTTACCCTGTCGAAACGAAAAGCCTACGCTCGTCGGCATATCACCTTCACCTACCCAAAAACGATTGTCAAAGCCACAGAACCAATTCCGCTGCTCGCCGAGCAAGCTCACGAGCTTTGCGCGAGCTTCTGGGTCCAGTAACCGCAAATGCCTGTCATCCCGGCGCAGTTTGAGAGGGTTGGTGATTGGGAAAACGTATATTTCGTCGGCGGTTTTGATGAAACGCAAAGCTTCGGCGCTATCCCTGATGTCCCGTCCATCGAGAAACCATCCAGGATGCTGGTGGCCGTCAGTTTCTACGATGGTGGTGCGGCGCACGGGGATCCAGCCCAAGTCCCGTGATGGAAGATACGCATGCATCTCACCATTGCCGATCACTTCAAGTTCGGCTGGTTTGTCCGACATAGCGTACTTAGCGGCTGCGACTGCTTCTTGAATGTCGCTGGCTGATACATCGTGCATCTTGCCAGAGACCCAGACGCCCTCGACGTGCGACGACGCTGCGCAATAGACCGTGATCAATCCAACGACGACGAGTCCGAGACTGCCTAAAAAGATGCGCTTTCGATTCGGGCTTGAGATGGGCGGCATAGAGATTAACAAGAAGGGGATGCCCACTCATCCGAGACTACAGGAGCAATCATGGCGTGACGATGCCGAGGCTCTCCACATAAACCAGCTCGCACGCCCCCGCACCGGTATCGTCGCGCGTCATCGAGGTGTTCCAGTGCCAGCCATTGGCACGGCTGGCGTCGACCAGGAAGCCTTCGATGTGGATGATCTGGCCTTGGCGCACCTGTTCGAGTTCGCGTTTCACGCCGGCATCGGCGGGGATCATGTGCATGTTCGCGCTGGAGGTTTCGATTTCGCGGCGGGGGATCGGGAATTCCTTCACGCGCCAGTAGTAGAAACGGTCGGATTGGGTGATGTCGATCTTTGCCAGTACATCGCTGTCGGACATGCGGCCCCAGCCTAGCGCGAGGTCTTCGGGGATCAGATCGGCGTCGGCGCCCCAGGAATAATCCTTGCGGGACAGCACGCGGGCGGTGATGTCGAAATGGGCGCGGGTAGTCAGCGTGACGTCGCCGCGTTGTAGTTGCGCACCATGGTCGAGGTCGACTTGCTCGGGCACGTCCGGTGCTAGTACACCCGGTTGTGGATGCAGCGGACGGTGGCGCCAGTGCGACATCGCACCGAGCAGCACCAGTAGCAGGATGACGCCAAGCAGAAGTTTGCGCATGCTCAGGCGAAATCCGCCGCCAGCATGCAGCGCTGTTCGGGTGTCAGCGTCACTTCGACCGGCATCGCCGGCAGGGTCGAGGCCAGCGTGACCGGCGTGCCCGCGTTCCAGTCCGCGATCATCGCCGCGTCGAGTTCGAAGCGCAGGAAGTGCACGGCGGCGGTCTTTTCGTCGTTGCTGCGTTCCATGTCCTCGTCGGCGATGGCGGTGACAGGTGCGTGCCCAGGCACGGTCAGGGTGATGGCGTGCTCGATGTGGCGCAATCGCACTAGCTCCAGTTTGCGCTGCTCGATGTCAGGGTACTCGATCAGCAGAGTCGCCTTGAGATTACGGCCATCGGGGATCAGCGGATTGTAGGCGTCGAGTTCATCCTGGATGCCGGCAGCCTCGAAGATGCGCTCGATGCGCAGCATCTCCTGCACCTGGTACTGCACGCTCAGGCGATCCTCGAAGATCAGCGTGAGATGTTCGCCGATATGCACGCTGCGCTTCTTCTTGTGCGCGATCACGCGGGAGCGGAATTCGTCGCGTTGCTGCGCATAGGCTTCGAGGGTGAGCAGGTCGGCGCGGGTCAATTGATCCATCGTCAGATTCCGTAGGCCTTGCGCAGCAGACTCAGCGGATGTTCCGCCGCCGGCTTGTCGTCGAGGCCGTGGGCGATATGGCCGCCGGCCATTGGGCAGTCGCTGGTGAAGTGGTCGGGGCTGGCTTGCTCGACGCGATTCTCCACCGGTTTGGCCAGCTTGCGCGAGAGCGCATAGGTCGCATGCTTCACACCGTAGGTGCCATCGTGGCCGGAGCAGCGCTCGATCGTGACAACTTCGGTGTCCGGTACCAGTTGCAGGATGTCGCGCGTCTTCGGGCCGATCTTCTGCACACGCTGATGGCACGGCACCTGCCAGGCGACCTTGCCCAGCGACTGCCTGAAGTCGGTTTGCAGCAGGCCGGCCTTGTGGCGCTCGGCGAGGTATTCGAACGGATCGAAGAAGCGCTCGCGCACCAGCGCCACCTCGGCATCATCGGGAAACATCAGCGGCAGTTCCTGCTTGAACATCAGCACACAGGACGGGATCGCCGCGGTGAAGTCCCAGCCTTCGCGCGCCATCTTTGCCAGTATCGGGATGTTGCGTTCCTTGTATTTCTTCACCGTCTGCAGATCGCCCAGTTCGAGCTTTGGCATGCCGCAGCAGCTTTCCTGCTCGACCAGTTTCGTCGGGATCGCGTTGTGCGTCAGCACCGCCGCGAGATCCTCGACTACCACCGGATCGGAATGGTCGCAGTAGCAGGTGGCGAAGATGGCGACTTTACCGCGCGTGCGGCCGGCTGGCGTCGCCGTGCCGCGGCCGTCGAGATCGCGCAGGCGTTTGCGTGCAGGCGGCGTGTGGTACTCGGGCACCCGCGCGTCGGCATCGACGCCCATGGTTTTTTCCAGCAGCTTGCGCGTGCCCGCATGGCGGTTGGCGGCATTGATCACCTGCACCACCACCGGGATCGAGGCGAACTTGCCGACGGCACGGGTGTTGGAAAGGATCTTCGCCGACAGCGGTGCACCGTCACGCTCGAACGCCACCGCCTTGGCGCGCAACATCAGATGCGGGAAATCCACGTTCCACGGATGCGGCGGTGTGTACGGACATTTCGTCTGGTAGCACAGGTCACACAGATAGCATTGCTCGGTGACCTTGGGATAGTCGGCCTTGTCGACGCCGTCGATCTCCATCGTCTTCGATTCGTCGATCAGGTCGAACAGGGTGGGGAAGGCGTGGCACAGGCTGACGCAACGGCGACAGCCGTGGCAGATGTTGAAGACGCGCTCCAGCTCGGCATCGAGCGCCTGCTGATCCATGAATTCGGGATTGGTCCAGTCCAGCGGATGCCGGGTCGGCGCATCCAGATTGCCTTCGCGCGTTTCATTGATGGGATCGGCCATCGTCGTCTCCCCGGCGGCTTTCGGATCGTTGATGCAGGCCACGCGTGACCGACGCGGCTGCAGTCAGGCCTGCAGCCGATGACCCCGCGTGGCCGGATGCAACTCAGCCCAGTTCGCCCAGCGCCTTGGTGAAGCGGTTGGCGTGCGAGCGTTCGGCCTTGGCCAGTGTTTCGAACCAGTCGGCGATCTCGTCGAAGCCTTCCTCGCGCGCGGCCTTGCTCATGCCCGGGTACATGTCGGTGTACTCGTGCGTCTCGCCGGCGATGGCGCTTTTCAGGTTCAAATGGGTTTCGCCGAACGGCAGGCCGGTGGCGGGATCGCCCACGTTTTCCAGGTATTCCAGATGGCCGTGCGCGTGGCCGGTCTCGCCTTCGGCGGTGGAGCGGAATACGGCGGAGACATCGTTGTAACCCTCCACGTCGGCCTTGCCGGCGAAGTAGAGGTAGCGGCGGTTGGCCATCGATTCGCCGGCAAAGGCGTCTTTCAGGTTCTGCTCGGTCTTGGAGCCTTTCAGGTTGCTCATGACATCACCTCGTGGCGTTGGGCTGGGAGGGAAATGCGAGTCGGCCTTGCGGTCTTGACCCGCTGAGCGTAGCGCCCGGCGGATCAGCGATGAAATTGATTGTCTAGATGGAGCACATAGCTTGCAGCTATCGGCGGGCGGTCTTGCGTACTGCGGGTGCTGCAGTTTTCGCCAGCGTTGGTGTGGCTGCCGTGTGGGCATCGAGCAGGTCGGCGGGCAGTTGCCGAAAGACCTCGGCCAGCTGCTTGAGGAACCCGCTCATTGCTGAACTCTTGCGCCAGACCATCGCGATGCGCCGGCTTGGCGGATGGCCCTTGAACTCGATCAGGTGCAGTCCCTCGACCGGCGCCACTGGCGGCTTCACTGCGGTGACCGGCAGCAGGGTGATGCCGACATTCGCCGCCACCATCTGCCGCAGTGTCTCCAGACTGGTGGCACGGAAGCCACTGTGCTCGCCGGCACCCGCCATGTGGCATACCTCAAGCGCCTGGTCGCGCAGGCAGTGACCGTCTTCCAGCAGCAACAGGTTCTGATTGGTCAGGTCGGCCAATTTCAGCTGGCCTTGCTTGTGCGCCAGTGTGTGCTCGTCCGAGACCGCCAGCAGGAATGGTTCCTCGAACAGGAACTCGCTGTGCAGACTGTCCTCATGCAGCGGCAGCGCCAGGATGCCGGCGTCCAGCTTGCCTTCGCGCAACAGGCGCAGCACCGTCTCGGTTTTTTCCTCGACCAGCAGCAGTTCGAGCCGGGGGAACGCGGCGCGCACCAGCGGCAATGCATGCGGCAGCAGATAAGGACCCAGGGTGGGGAAGATGCCCAGCCGTACCGTGCCGGATTCCGGATCGAGCGTGCGCCGCGCCACGCCGCGGATCTGTTCGATCTGGTTGAGCACGTCGCGTGCGCGGATGGCGATGTCGCGGCCGACTTCGGTCAGCAGCACCTTGCGCGGTGTGCGCTCGACCAGTGGCACGCCCAGCTCGTCCTCCAGCTTCTTGATCTGGGTGGACAGGGTCGGCTGGCTGACGAAGCAGGCCTCGGCGGCGCGCCCGAAGTGCCGATGCTCGGCAAGGGCGACCAGGTACTGGAGATCGCGCAGGTTCATGGATCACCCCGGCTAGTCAATAGACTCACACTATGGCTGGGATGGTAACAATCAATTGGAGCAATACAAGTGCGGGCCCTATGCTGACTACACATCTTGCTTGCAACACCCCGCGCGTCGGAGTCCCCTCCCTCTCCCCCGCAGGCGCGCGGGCTTCCCCGGCCGGTGGCGAAGTGACTCGCCGCCGGTTTTTTTTGTGCCCTGTTCAGACCGAAGGCACGGGTGTCACCGTGCCTTCTGGCACTGGGTCGATGGCCACGGCGGTTCTAGCGTGGGGATTCTCCACAGCCCCAGGGAAATCCACATGCGCCGTCTTGTCCGTCCCCTTCTGCTCACCGCGCTCGCTGCCTCATGCGGTGCCGCGTTTGCCGCCACCGCCGACCAGACGCCACAAGGCCGGTTGCCGGGTTGGGCGATACCGCAGTCGTACCAGATCGCGTTCAAGGTCGATCCGGCGCAGCAGGATTTTTCCGGTACCACCACGATCAAGGTCAAGCTGACCCAGGCGTCCGACCACCTGTGGCTGGATGGCGCCGCGCTGAAGGTGTCGAAGGTGGACATCATCGACGCCGCGGGCAAGCTGCATGCCGGCAAATACGTCGAGGCGGATCCGAAGGCCGGCGTGGTGCGGGTGGATTTCGGCAGCACGCTGAAGCCGCAGGATCTGACCCTCAAGTTTGAATACACCGCGCCGCTCAATGCGCAGTTGCAGGGCCTGTACAAGGTCAGCGCCAAGGGCCAGCCGTATGCGATGACGCAGATGGAGCCGATCAGCGCGCGTTTCGCGTTTCCCAGCTTCGACGAGCCTGGCTTCAAGACTCCGTTCGACATCAGCCTGACCATCCCGAGCGACCAGGTTGGCGTAGCGAACACCAAGCAAGTGAAAGAGGTCGCCGCGGGCAAGGGCTGGAAGACCCTGACCTTCGCGCAGACGCTGCCGCTGCCGACCTATCTGGTCGCGTTCGGCGTCGGTCCGTGGGATGTGGTCAAGGCACCAGACATCTCGCCGGACGCGTACCGCGCCAAGCCGCTGCCGCTGCGCGGCATCGCCGCCGCAGGCGAGGGGCATCGCATGCAGCACGTGCTCGGCGAAACGCCGAGCATCATCCACGCGCTGGAGAACTACTACGGCTTCGGCTATCCGTGGGACAAGCTCGACCTGCTCGCTGCACCGGATTTCGAAGCCGGCGCGATGGAGAATGCCGGCCTGGTGACCTTCCGCGACTGGCTGCTGCTGATCGACAAGGATTCGCCGGCGCGCAACGTGCAGGGCTCGTTCAACGTCAACGCGCATGAGCTGGCGCACCAGTGGACCGGCGACACGGTGACCACCGAGTGGTGGAACGACATCTGGCTCAACGAGGCGTTCGCTACCTGGATGCAGCAGAAGGTGACGATGCAGGTGCATCCGGAATACCGTGCCGACCTCGACCGCGTGCGCGGCGCGCAGGGCGCGATGAGCAACGACAGCCTGATCAGCGCACGCAGCATCCGCCAGCCGATCACCGGCAACGGCGACATCATGACCGCGTTCGACGGCATCACCTATCAGAAGGGTGCCAGCGTCATCGCCATGTTCGAGAACTACGTGGGCGAGAAGACGTACCAGAAGGGCATGCGCGCGTACATTCAGAAGCAGAAATTCGGCAACGCCACCGCCGATGATCTGGTCTCGTCGATCGCCACCGCAGCCGACAAGGGCGATGCGTTCAAGCACGCGTTCAAGAGCTTCCTCGACCAGTCCGGCGTGCCATACGTGGCGACCAGGCTGGAGCAGAAAGACGGCAAGACCGTGCTGCAGCTGAGCCAGAACCGCTACCTGCCGATCGGCAGCACCGGCGACGCGCAGCGCATCTGGGGCGTGCCGGTATGCGTGCGCTACGGCACCGCCGACGGCAGCAAGGTCGCCTGCGAAATGCTCGACAAGGCCACCGGCTCGATGGAGCTGGCCGGCGCCAGCAACCCGACCTGGGTGATGCCAAACGCGAACGCCAGCGGCTATTACCGTTTCAGCCTCGGCAAGGACGGCGTGGCCGGCCTGGTCAAGCAGGTTGGCAAGTTCAGTGATGCCGAGCAGCTGGCCTACGCCGACGCGGTCGACGCCAGCTTCCGCCACGGTGACCTGGATGCCGGCGACGTGCTCACCGCACTGCAGCCGTTGACCGGCTCGAAGATCCGCGAGGTGGCCACCTCGCCGCTGGGTCAGGTCGGCTGGATCTATCGCAACGAAGCCACCACTGATGCCCAGCGTGCCCGGCTGGCCGCGTGGGCGAAGGATGCCTATCTGCCGCGCCTGCAGCAGCTCGGCTACCAGCGCAAGGCGGGCGAGCCGGAAGACGATTCGCTGATGCGCAGCACGCTGGCAGGCTCGCTGGCGTTCGGGTTCAAGTTGCCGGAAGTACGCGCGGCCCTGCTCAAGCAAGGTGAGGCGGCGCTCAAGCCCAAGGCGGATGGTCGCCTGAATCTGGCGGCGGCCGATCCGGACCTGCTCGGCGATGCGCTGGGCATGGCGGTGCAGGAACACGGCAAGAGCGCGGTCGATGCGTTGATCGCCGAGCTGCCCAAGACCAGCGACCCGGCCCTGCGCAACGGCATCCTCGGTGGCCTGGCCAGCGTGGAAGATCCGGCGCTGACCGAGCAGGTGCGCAACTTCGCGCTGACCAAGCCGGTCAAGGTCGGCGAGATGGCTTCGCTGCTGCGCGCCGGTCGCGACACCGAGGCTCAGCGTGATGCGATGTGGACGTGGTTCACCGGGCACTATCAGCAGATCATCGAACGCACCGGCAGCTTCTCCGGCGGCCGTCTGCCGTCGCTGGCCGCTGGCGGCAGCTGCACCACCGCTGAAGGCGATCGTCTGCAGGCGTTCTTCAAGCCGCGCGTGAAGGATGCTGCCGGCATCGATCGTGGCTTGGCGCAGACCAGCGAATCGATCCAGCTGTGCAGTGCGCTCAAAGCCAAGCAGGATGCGGGTGCGATCCTGCGGTAAGCGCGAAGAAAGTTGCATGTACGCCGGCACGTGGAACGTGCCGGCATCGTGCTGATCGGATCGATCAACGCGATCCCTGGTTCCTACTGAACACTGACAGGCCCCGCATACCCGGGGCCTTTTTTTTGTCACGAGTGCGTGCAACGACGTCCCGAACATCCGGCGTAAGCATCAGCCAACGATGCCGACATCCTTTGGCACGTTGGCGTCAATCCAGCCGGTGATGAACACGTCGAGCGCCACCCGCTGCGGCACGTCGATACCGGCCTCCCGCACGAATGCAGCGGCTGCCTTGATGAATGATTGTTTCGACTGACTGGAAGCCTGCCGCACGGCAGCCTGCTGCTGTCGCAACTGCACGATGTGCGGCGAGGGCTGGCCCGGTTTGGCGAACTTTTGGTATCGGCGCAGCTCATCGGCGACCACGCCTGTGTCGAACGATGCCTGCAACATCGCCTTATGGGCCTTCAGCAGCTGGATCAGGTGAGTAGTGGCTGGTGTGGGTTGGCTGGTTTCGTCCGCGGAGAGAAGCATGCGCGCGAGCGCTGGCGACATCGGTGTGCCCGCTGTCAGTGGAACGGGCGCACTGACGTGTTCCAGTTGGCTCAGGAAGCCGGCATAGGGGAAGGGCTTCGGCGTTGCCATGGGGGGAGTCTGACCTGGAGGAACGCGGACGATACGTCTTTTGAGGGTGGTATACCTGAGTTTTATTTCCTGTGGGATGTGGGGGGCGACTTCACTCGCGATGGCTTGGCGCTTGATGGGTGGTCTGAAGCGAAGGGCTTTCGTTCGCCTTTGGCGCCCGAGTCACTTTTCTCTTGAGTGGCCAAGAGAAAAATAACCAAAAGAGAAGGCCACCCCGCTTCCGCGCTTTCCGGGCTTCCTGCCCGGAAAGTACGCGTGCGGGTTACGGGGTTTGTCGACAGTCCATCCATGGACTGACGCCAAACTGGCCGGCATCCATGCCGACCACCCTGCGGGCTATCCTCCATCCGCCCGCCGCTTTAGAGGGACCCCGGGTAGAGCGACGCGCATCCTGCGCGTACTTCTAGAAGAGCCAGATCAAAAGCAAAGCAATAACAAAGTAGCGGCAGCGCGACGCTTCGCTCTTGCTGCTGCTCTTGCTTCTGTGCTTTCAGCTTTTCACTGAGTGCGGGCCACGATGGCCCGCTGCTCTACCCGGGGCCCCTGTGCGGCGGTGAGGGACGGACGACAGGCCCGCAGGGTGATTGGCAGGGATGCCAATCATTTTTCGTCAGGGCAGGAAGCCCTGTCGAAAAACCCGGCAGGCCCTCACGGACTTGCCGGGCAGGATGCCCGGCAAGCGCCAAGCGGGGTGGCCTTTCTCTTTGGTTAGCTTTCTCTTTGGCCATGCAAAGAGAAAGTAACTCGGGCGCCGAAGGCGCACGAAAGCTCTTGCTTTAAGGGTGCCCACGAAAAGTTCGACGGGTCTACTCATCTCAGATCGGGCGTACACGCGAAAGTGCACTTTGACCTAGGTTTCCGCTCTACATCCAAATCAAAGAGCCGCTCTGCGTTCCCAATAATAGAGTTGGATCAGCTTCACGGTGTCTGCGATCGATAAAAGTCGGGTGGTCGAGAAGCGCGGCTATCGCTTGACTCGTTAGCGCAAAAGTCATGCCGCTAACACCGCTCACGACCTGTCCATTAGCTAACCCCCAGTTCTCCGGAAACTGTCCAACATGTATGCCAAGAAATTTTAGGAGAAATGGACCCAAGGCCCCAGCACCTGTCCATAGAGTTGCTAAATCGTCAGCGGGTGGGCGATAGAAGAAGACGGGTGATCCTGAATATCCAGTGCGCGAGTGGAGATCGAGAATGTAGCTTGGAGATTTATGGTTGAAGGGGCCCTGGCTCACGGGCGTTGGCATGACGGAAATGTTTCCAAACCTAACCGCGGGCAAATTGGTTTGCGCTCCATCGTGATCAACGTAACGACCGACCATAAATACGTCTTCGCCAGCGCCTATCGTTTTCGCAGAAATATAAGCGTCATCGACAAACGTCAATCGATGGATGTATGCGACGCGACAAACGTCCGTGTCGATAGTTACGACGGCGGCAGCAACATCACCATATACCGCGGGTTCAAAGATCCAATCCTCCGTATCGATTTCAATGATTTCCGAGGAGCGGTCGTGTCTAGTGACACGCATAAAAGTGCACCCATCGCGCAACGCAACATGCCAATTGGTTATGACATAAAAGAAAAATTGACCGATCTCATCTCCTGGAACCGCTACCAAAAAACCTGTGCCGCCAAAATTCTGCCCGTGAGTTGCTGCCTCCCTATTCGGATACATGTAGACAATCGAGTCGAGAATTTTTTGAGGTATTTGCGGCATGGGCTCGATGCTCGGGGTGTTATCGCGGCAATTGGGTCGAAAGCGAACATTTCAAAACAACCGCACCTTACGCCTGCGGGTCCACCCGCAACACCAACTTCCCCCGATGACTCCCATCAAACAACCGATTGAGCACGACGGGCGCATTCTCCAGGCCATCCACCACTGTCTCTTCCGCCTTCAATTTCCCCTCGCGAATCCAACCGCTGAGCGCCTGCACCGCCTCGCGCGTCTTCGTGTAATCGAGCACCAGAAAACCGCGCATGCTCAGCCGCTTCATCACGAACACGCCGAAGTCGTCGCTGGGGCGCTCGCCGCTGTTGTAGCCGGAGATCAGTCCGCACAGCGCGACGCGGCCGCCGATGACCATGCGTGATAGCACCGCACGCATCACTTCGCCGCCGACGTTCTCGAAGTTCACGTGCACGCCATCCGGCGTGGCCGCCTTGAGCTGCTGCTTGAAGTCCGCAGCTTTGTAGTCGACGGTGGCATCGAAGCCCAGTTCGTCGGTGAGATAACGGCACTTGTCGGCGCCGCCGGCGATGCCGACCACGCGGGCGCCCATGATCTTGCCGATCTGACCGGCGATCGAGCCGACCGAGCCGGCGGCGGCAGAGACCACCAGGGTTTCGCCGGCCTGCACCGGGGCGATGTCGGTCAGGCCGTAGTAGGCGGTGACGCCGCTCATGCCGCACGCGCCGAGCAGGGTGGGCAGCGGAATGCCGGGATCGGCGGGCAGGCGCACGTAACCCTTGGCGCTGTCGTGCAGCACCAGGTAGTCCTGCCAGCCGGTGACGCCCTGCACCAGATCGCCTTCTTGGTACTGCGTCGAGCGCGACTGCACCACGCGGCCCAGGCCGAGCGCACGCATTACCTCACCGATCGCCACCGGCGGCAGGTATTGCGGAATGTCGCGCATCCACACGCGGTTGGTCGGGTCCATCGAGAGGTACAGCACGCGCACCAGCACTTCGCCGTCTCTCAGCTCGGGTACGAGTTGTTCGACCAGGTCGAAATCTTCGCGGCTGACCATGCCCTCGGGACGAGTCTTGAGGCGCAACTGGCGATTGATCAGGGACATGCGGTTCATCGTGATGAGGAGTGAGGTGGATCGCATTCCACTATACGGCGCTGTCGTTATCGGCATGTAACCCCGTTGTGTCCTCCGCTGCGTTGAATCACTGATCGAAAACGTTTCGTGCCCGGATACCCCGAGGCCGCGACCGAGGGCGGGCATGGCTGTGTGCCTGTCGTGTTCCACTTACACTGTGCCGGCCGCACGGCACACAGGGAGAACTGCATGCTTGCTCGAACCTTCGGACTGCTGAGTCTGTGGCTGCTGTTCGCCACACCGTTGCCGGCACAGGATGTACCGCCGCCGTTGCGCGACTGGCAGGGCTGGGTACTGCACGATGTGCCGCAGCACGATTGTCCGTTTCTCGCCAACCAGATGCCGGGCGCTAGCAGTCATCAATGCGCGTGGCCCGGCCGCCTGACCCTCGACGCCGGCAAGGACGGCGGCCGTTTCAGTCTGGATGTGCACGTGGATGCGCCGAGCTGGGTGGCGTTGCCGGGCGACGAAAGAAACTGGCCGCAACAGGTCAGCGCCAACAAGCAGGTGGCTACGGTGCTGCAGCGCGCCGGTTCGCCCATGCTGTGGCTGACACCGGGCGACTACCAGTTGAGCGGCACGCTGCCATGGACTTCTCGTCCCGCACGATTGCGCGTGCCGGCCATGATCGGGCTGGTCACGTTGAGCGTCGATGGTGCAGCCGTCACCCGCATCGAGCGCAATGGCGATCAACTCACTCTCGGTGAAGCTGCCGCGGCACAGCGTGCGGCCGATGCGCTGTCGCTGCGTGTCTATCGCCGCCTCGAAGATGGCCTGCCTGCCACGCTGCAGACACGGCTGCAGTTCAATGTCACCGGCAGTGCGCGTGAACAGTTGTTGGGCCCGGTATTGCCGGCGGGTTTTGTGGCGACCGCGTTGTCCGGTGATCTGCCGGCGCGGCTGGAGAGCGACGGCCAGCTGCGCGTGCAGCTGCGGCCGGGACAATGGACGGTCACGCTCGCCGCGCGCAGTGTTGCGCCGCTGAGCAAGGTTGCACTGAAACTGCCAGCCACACCGTGGCCGAGGCAGGAAATCTGGAGCTATGCCGACGACACCGATTTGCGCAGCACGCGCATCGAAGGCCGCGCCACCGATGCGGCACAAGCTGGCGTGCCATCCGATTGGAGCGATCTGCCGGCTTATGCACTGGACGACAACGCTGGCCTGGCGATCGAACAGGGCACGCGTGGCGACGAAGGCGGCAAGGGCGACCAGCTGCATCTGCAGCGCGAGCTGTGGCTGGATTTCAACGGCGGCGGCCTCAGCGTGGCCGACCGTCTCACCGGCGGCCTGCGTCACCACCAGCGGCTGGATGTGGCGGCGCCGTGGCAACTGCAACGTGCTGCGCAGGCCGACGAACCGCTGCTGATCACCAAGGGTGCCAATGATCGCAGCGGCGTCGAGCTGCGCGAGCAGCAGCTCGACCTCAATGCCGGCCTGCGCCTTGCCAGCTATAGCGGCGCGATCCCGAGTGCGGGTTGGCAGCTGCCGCTGGAAGGCATCCAGGCCACCTTGCACCTGCCTTCGGGTTACCGCTTGCTTGGCACGGTCGGGGCCGATCGTTCGCCCGATTCATGGGTCGGACAATGGAGTCTGCTCGACCTGTTCGTGGTGGCGCTGATCGCATTGCTGGCCGGTCGCCTGCTCGGCTGGCCGTGGGCATTGCTTGCGGGCGGCTATCTCGTGCTGGCTCAGCACGAAAGCCATGCGCCGTTGTGGACGCTGGCTGGCACGCTGGCGCTGGCATTGTTGCTGCGCGCGTTGCCGGAAGGGCGTTTGCGTTCCTTTGCGCGGATTGGCGCGTTGACTGTCTTTGCACTGGCTGTGTTGTGGACGCTGCCGTTCGTCGCCACGCAACTGCAGTACGCGCTGCATCCACAGCTGGAAGGAGCCAATCAGAGTCGCGTTGTATCGGCGAACTTTGTGGAGCCGGCTATGCAAGTTGAGATCGACGCGAATGCGAAGATGAAGCAGATGGCGCCACCAGCTCCACCTGCCGCCCCGCCTCCACCGCCGCCCGGCCTGCCTGCGGTCGCGGAAATGAGCGCCAACGCAGTCGATAACGCTGCGTCCTCGTCGGAAAATCTGTTAGGGATAACCGTATCGGGCAACGTCATGACGGCTCCCAAGATCCCGCTGCAGGACAATCGCAGCATCATCCAGGCCGGCGCCGGCATGCCGCACTGGGATCAGGGCAACAACTATCGACTCGGCTGGTCCGGGCCGGTGACAGTGGATCAGAGCACCCGGCTGGTGATCGCGCCCGCGTGGCTGGTGCGGCTGCTTCGCGTGGCGATGGTCGCCTTGCTGGCTGCGCTGTTGGCCAAGCTGGTATCGACGCTGCTGTTGCCGCTGCGTGGACGCTGGGCCGACTGGCGTGGCCGCAACATGGTGGGTGCCGCGTTGCTGGCTCTCGCCCTGCTGCCACATGGCGTGCATGCGCAAACCCTGCCCAGTCAGCAACTGCTCGATCAGTTGCGCAACCGGCTGACCGAAGCACCGAAATGCGCGCCGACCTGTGCCGATCTGGCGCAGGCGCAGTTGCAGACCAATGGCGACATACTCGATGTCGAACTGGAGGCGCATATCGGCACGCCGGTCGCGTTGCCACTGCCGCAGGGTGATGACGCCTTGCAGTTGCTCGATGTCGCCGTGGACGGTCATGCCGACGCGCCGCTCACGCACAACGCCGGTCAATTGCTGCTGCGGCTGGATCGTGGTGTGCACCGGGTCAGTCTGCGTTACCGCATCGGTCCGGCCGACAGCGTCAGTCTGCGTTTTGTGCAGCGCCCGCAGCACGTCACGTTCAATGGTCAAGGCTGGTCGCTGGATGGTGTCGATGATGGCCGTGCGCTGGGCGACAGCATCGCCTTGCATCGCGTGCGTACCGCCAGCGACGGCAAGAATCTGCCGGCCACACAAAGTTTCCCGCCGTATGTGCGGCTGACCCGCAGTCTGGTGCTGGGTCTCGACTGGACGGTGCAGAACGTGGCCGAACGCATCGCGCCGCAGCAGGGTGGCTTCAGCACCACGCTGCCGCTGCTGCCCGGCGAGCATCCGCTCGGTGACGATGCGCTGGTGAAAGACGGCCACATCAGCATCACCTTCAATGCGAACAGCGACAGTGTGAGTTGGACCAGTCGTCTCGATCATGTCGCGCAGCTTGAGCTGAAGGCGCCCGCTCTTGGCGAACGTGCCGAGGTCTGGGAAATCCACGCCGCGCCGATGTGGCACGTCGATGCCAAGGGTGTACCGACCAGCACCAGCGATGACGGTCTGCTGTACCAGCCGTTGCCGGGCGAGAGCTTGCAGCTCGCCTTCAACCAGCCGGTGGCGGTGACGGGGGACAGTCTGGCTTTCGATGGTGTGCAGCTGACCAGTACAGCTGGTGAGCGTGCCAGCGAGACCACGCTGAACCTGCATGCGCGCAGCACACGCGGCGGCGAACATGCGATCGACCTGCCGGCCGGCGCCGAATTGCTGGAGGCGCAGCGCGACAACCAGCCGATCAACCTCGCCGTGCGCGACGGCAAGCTCAGCCTGCCGCTGCTGCCGGGCGCGCACGATTACACCTTGCGCCTGCGCGAACCGCATGGTGTTGGCGCAAGCATGCATACGCCGACGTTCGCCCTGCACGCGCCGGTAGCGAACATCAACCTCGCGCTGCAGTTACCGCAGGATCGCTGGGTACTGTGGACGTGGGGGCCGACGGTGGGGCCGGCGGTGCTGTACTGGTCGCAGCTGATCGTGCTGCTGCTGGCGGCGTGGCTGCTGGCACGCTATGCGCCGACGCCGTTGCGTTTCCATCACTGGCTGCTGCTCGGACTGGGCTTCTCCGCGTTCGCCTGGAGTGCCTATGCGCTGGTGGTGCTGTGGCTGATCCTGCTCGGTCTGCGCGCGCGCGGTGCGCCAGCGGAGCGACTGACGGCGACGAAATTCAACCTGCTGCAATTCGGTCTTGCCGCCCTCACCCTGCTGGCGGTGGGCGTGTTGATCAGCGCGGTACCGACCGGCTTGCTCGGCCTGCCCGACATGCATGTGGCCGGCAATGATTCCAGTGCCTGGGGCCTGCGCTGGTTTGCCGATCAGAGTGACGATGCCCTGCCGAGCGGCGGCGTGTTCAGCGTTTCGCTGTGGGTCTACAAGCTGGCCATGCTGGCGTGGGCGCTGTGGCTGGCCAACGCGCTGATCGGCTGGCTGCGCTGGGCATTCGATGCATGGACGCATGGCGGCTACTGGCACAAGCGCGAGCCGAAACCTGCCGTGGCGCCGCCGCAACTGCCGCCATCCACATCAGAGCCGCCACACGATGCCTGATGTCCGCAACATGCTGGCCGCAGCCACGCAGCAGCTCGGTGAGCGTCTCGACGCCGAGCTGCTGCTGTTGCACGTCGTGCAGAAACCGCGCAGCTGGCTGTTCACGCATGCCGACGATGTGCTGGATAGGGACGTCCAGACGGCTTACTCGAACCTGATCGAGCGCCGCGTGGCCGGCGAGCCGGTGGCCTATATCACTGGCCGGCGCGGTTTCTGGTCGCTGGATCTGGAGGTGACCTCGGCCACGCTGATTCCCCGCCCGGAAACCGAGTTGCTGGTCGAGCTGGCGCTGCAGCGCCTGCCGGATGATGCCGCTTGCAGCGTGACCGATCTCGGCACCGGCAGTGGCGCGATCGCGCTGGCGATTGCGCGCGAACGACCGCATGCGCAAGTGGTGGCCACCGATGCCAGCGCCGATGCGCTCGCCGTCGCGCAGCGCAATGCGCGGCGTCATGCCATCGTCAACGTCACTTTCGTGCACGGCGACTGGCTGGCACCGCTGGCCGGTCAGCGCTTCGAGCTGATCGTCTCCAATCCACCGTACATCGAGGCTGCCGATCCGCATCTGGGGCAGGGTGACCTGCGCTTCGAGCCGGCCAGCGCGCTGGCTTCAGGTACCGATGGTCTCGACGATATCCGTCACATCATCCGCGATGCCCGCGAGCATCTGAGGCCCGGTGGTTGGCTGCTGTTCGAGCATGGCTGGAATCAGGGTGATGCTGCGCGTGCCTTGCTGCACGAGGCGGGCTATACCGAGGTATTCACGGCCCGAGACCTGGAGCAGCGTGACCGTATCAGTGGCGGCCGTCGCTGACTGTGTAAACAAAACGCCCCGTACAAGGCGGGGCGTTCATGCTCGGATCTTGCCTCGGCTTCAGCCCGTGCTGGCCATGCTCTTGGCATTTAGTTGCGGAAACCGCGTATGGATCGCTTGGCGGATGCCGGACAGGTCGAGGCCGGCCATGCTCAGTACTTCCTCGCGGCTGCCGTGTTCGAGATAGACGTCTGGAAGGCCGAGATGCAGGATCGGCAGGGTGATGCCGTGTGCAGCCAGGCACTCGGCCACGGCGGAGCCGGCACCGCCGGCGATGGCGTTGTCTTCCAGGGTGACGAAGGCATCGTGGGTTTTCGCCAGCTCCACGATCAGCGCCTCATCCAGCGGCTTGACGAAGCGCATGTTGAGCAGGGTCGCGTCGAGTTCGGCGGCGACCGTGGCGGCCGGCGCCAGCATCGTGCCGAAGCTGAGCAGGGCCAGACCGTGGCCGCGCCGACGCAGCTCGGCCTTGCCGATCGGCAAGGTGTCGAGTTCCTGATGGATCGCGGCGCCGAGGCCGCTGCCGCGCGGATAACGCACCGCGGCGGGGCCGTGGTACTGGAAGCCGGTGCTCAGCATCATGCGGCATTCGTTCTCGTCGGCCGGTGCCATGATCAGCATGTTCGGCAGGCAGCGCAGGAAGCTGAGGTCGAAGCTGCCGGAATGGGTGGCGCCATCCGGGCCGACCACGCCGGCGCGATCGATCGCGAAGGTGACGTCGAGGTTCTGCAACGCCACGTCGTGGATCGCCTGGTCGTAAGCGCGCTGCAGGAAGGTCGAGTAGATCGCCACCACCGGCTTGGCGCCTTCGCAGGCCATGCCGGCGGCCAGCGTCACCGCGTGCTGCTCGGCGATCGCCACGTCGAAGTAGCGTTGCGGGTATTCCTTGGAGAAACGCACCAGACCGGAGCCTTCGCGCATCGCCGGCGTAATCGCCAGCAGGCGTTCGTCGGCAGCGGCCTGGTCGCACAGCCAGTCACCGAAGATATCGGTATAGGTGGGTTTGGCCGGTGCGTTCTTCTTCACCAGGCCGGCCTGCGGATCGAACGGGCCGACCGCGTGGTATTCGATCTGTGCTTGTTCGGCCGGCGCGTAGCCCTTGCCCTTGGTGGTGATCACATGCAGCAGTTGCGGGCCGGGCAGGTTCTTCACCGTGCGCAGCGCCTGCAGCAGTTGCGGGATGTTGTGGCCGTCGATCGGACCGGTGTAATGGAAGCCCAGCTCCTCGAACAGCGTGCTCGGCACGAACATGCCCTTGGCGTGTTCCTCCCAGCGCTTGAACCAGCGGCCAAAGAAGGACTGTTTCGGAATCGCCCGCTTGGCGCGCTCGCGCCATTCGTTGAGCCGGCGGCTGGCCATCGCGCGGGCCATCATCTTGGTCAGCGCGCCGACGTTCTCGCTGATCGACATGCCGTTGTCGTTGAATACCACCAGCATGTTCGGTTCGACATCGCCGCCGTGGTTGAGCGCCTCGAACGCCATGCCGGCGGTCATCGCACCGTCGCCGATCACCGCGACCACCTTGCGCTGGTCGCCCTTGCGCTGCGCGGCGATCGCCATGCCCAGCGCCGCCGAGATCGAGGTGGACGAGTGGCCGACGCCGAAGGTGTCGTACTCGCTTTCCTCGCGGCGCGGGAACGGCGCCAGGCCATCCTTCTTCTTGATCGAGGTGATGCGATCGCGCCGGCCAGTGAGGATCTTGTGCGGGTAGCACTGGTGGCCGACGTCCCATACCAGCCGGTCGTTCGGCGTATCGAACTCATGGTGCAGCGCCACGGTCAGCTCGACCACGCCCAGGCCCGCACCGAAGTGGCCACCGGAACTAGCCACAGCCTCGATCAGGTACTGGCGCAGCTCGTCGGCAACGGCGGGCAGCTCGTCGTCGGAGACGCGGCGCAGGTCGGCCGGCGTCTCGATCGGAGCCAGATGGGGATAATGGGAAAGATCGTTCATCTGCGTATTGTTGGCCCAGCGACGGGGCGGGGCAAGGGCAGCGCGGGGCGGAACCTGGGCGCTTCGGCGCGATAACCCGCTTTCAGGCGGCGATGGGCCGCCGATCGCGCGGTAACCGGCTGACCAGGAATTCCATCTGATCGGCCAGGATATTGCGGTTGGAAAGGATCAGATGCTCGACCCAGCTCGGCCGGTACGGCACCGCCAGCAGCGGCATGTTCGCCTGTTGCGGGGTGCGATTGCTCTTTTTCAGGTTGCAGGCGAGGCAGGCGCTGACCACGTTCTCCCATTCGTCCTTGCCGCGCTTGGAAATCGGCAGCACATGGTCGCGGGTCAGTTCGCCGCGGGTGAAGTGCTCGCCGCAGTACAGGCAGATATGGCGATCGCGGGCGAACAGCGCGGTGTTGGTGAGCGCCGGGGCCGGATCGATCGCATGCTCCCGACAATGGCCGGTGCTGGCGACGATCGGGTGCAGGTGCATCAGGCTCTGCACGCCGAGCAGGCGATTGTGGCCGCCATGCACGGTCAGGCAGGGATCGCCCAGGGTCCAGGCGACCGCGTCGCGGACGTACAGGCAAACCGCTTCCTGCCAGCTGATCCAGTCGAGGATGCGGCCGGCGGCGTCCAGCGACAACACACGGGTCGCATTGATATCGGCCCGACTTGGCACTTCCATCAGCATGTAAATCGTCCTTCAGCCAGGGCTTTGAGAGCGTTTCGGCAATGCAGGATGCATGTCTGGGGCCAGCATAGAACAATTTCATTGCAATCCGCATGCAAATCGGGCAAGGAGTCGTTGGCAGGACAGTCGCCGCCGTGCGGAAGCGCTGATATGATTGCCAGTCAACACAGACCTGACGCCGGGTTTGGTAGGGGCGCTTCGGTGGTGACCCGGCACGGCGGGGGCAGAGGTAAGTAACGTGGCTGAAGTTCTTTTCTACGAGCACCCGGTGCCGCTCAACCGCACCGAACACAAGGATCTGCGCCTGAAGGGCGTGCCGAACGTGAAGTTCGCGATGAACGCGCATTCGGTGCCGCTGACCGGTGTGGAGTTCGGCATTGCCGCGCGCGATCTGCTGATCGTGTTTGGTGGCACGTCCATGGCCGAAGCCGGCCCGATGGCCATGCTTGGCTTGCGCCAGAACGAAAACCTGTATGTCGATGCCGACGGTCACTGGGCGTCGAATACCTATATCCCGGCTTTCGTGCGCCGCTATCCGTTCGTGCTGGCCGAGAAGCCGGCCGGGCAGGAAGGCGATGACTTCACGGTGTTCCTCGACGAGCGCTATGAAGGCTTCAACGCCACCGAGGGCGAGCGTCTGTTCAAGGAAGACGGCACCGACAGCGAGATGCTGACCAGCGCCGTGGGCTTCCTTGGCGAATTCCAGCAGAACATCGCGCGCACCAAGTGGTTCATGGAGCAGCTGCTCAAGCATGACCTGCTGGAGCCGCGCAATATCCAGTTGCAGAAGAACGGCACGGACGGAAAAGAAGGCAAGGCTATCAATCTCAATGGCCTGTTCGTGGTCAGTGAGGAGAAGCTTCGTGCGCTGGACGAGAAGGTCACCCACGAGCTTCTGCGTGAAGGCGTGCTCGGCTGGATCTACGCGCACCTGCTGTCGCTGGTCAACATCGACCGTCTGGCCCAGCGCCTGGACGAGCGTGAGCAGGCCGAAGCGGCGGCTGGCGCCACCAGGAACTGATCGCCCGTCCATCGGACACGATCACGAAGAAGCCGCCCTCGGGCGGCTTCTTTTTTTACAGCCTTAGTGCACCGGTTTGGCCAGCCTGAGCAGATCCGGCGCATAGCCGGTCGCCTCGTACAGCGCCCGCGCGCGTTCGTTGCCGGGGAACACCGCCAGCGTCACCAGCTGGCAATGATGTTCGCGTGCCCAGTTCTCGGCGTGCCCCAGCAGCGCCTGACCGATACCGTTACCTTCGTGTTTCGGCGCCACCGCCAGATCGGAGATGTGGCAATTGCTGCGTCCGGTGAAGAAATCCGCGGTGCGCTGCAGATGGATGAAACCGACCCGTTCGCCATCGGCATCCTCGGCCACGAACAGGTAGCTGTTCGCCGGCTGGTCTTCCAGATGCCGCAGCAAGTCGCTGCGGATGCCCTCGATGCATTCGTGCCTGCGCCGCCACGGCGGCAGGGTGAAGTCCACGAAGCGTGGCACCAGCGAGAGGATGAAATCGTCGTCGTCTTCGGCCAGACGGATCAGCAAAGATGTGTCGGTCATGAGGGGATCGATTGCGGGACGGGGATAACGTTGCCGTTTCTACACCTTGCGCGATGGCGGCGGTAGTCCCAATCAGCGGATGTGTCATATGCCTGCGATGTCGGCCGATTGGCCGAGGCGTGTATATTTTGACGAATGCGCCATCTGTACCGGGTGCTGTGCATGCGTTCCGGACTACTGCTAGCCACCACGCAAGGATATCGCCCGTGCCGACCACGACCCGCCGCATCCACATCCTGCCCACCGACGACAGCGTGCTCGTGCAAGGCATGCACGACATCCAGAGCCAGCTGAAACTGCCGCTGGCGTTTCCGCCGGACGTCGAAGCCGCCGCCGCGCGGGCTGCCTCCAATCCACGCCTGCCGGAGCTGGATCGCACCGACATCGCGCTGATCACGATCGACCCGCCGGAGTCGATGGACCTGGATCAGGCGATGTATGTCGAGCGCACCGACGGCGGTCATCGGGTGTACTACGCGATTGCCGACGTTGCCGCGTTCGTCACCGCCGGCGATCCCATCGATCTCGAAGCGAACCGGCGCGGCGAGACGCTGTACGGCGCGGACGCCAAGATCCCGCTGCATCCCAAGGTGCTGTCCGAAGGTGCCACCTCGCTGCTGCCCGGTCAGTTGCGTCCAGCCCTGCTGTGGACGATCGAGCTGGACAAGGTCGGCGAGATCGCCAGCATCGACGTGCGGCGCGCCCGCGTCCGCAGCCGCGCCAAGCTCAACTATGCCGTCGTGCAGCAGCAGATCGATGCCGGCACCGCCGATCCGATGTGGGCCGTGCTGCGCGAGATCGGCGAGCTGCGCAAGCAGCGCGAACAGACGCGCGGCGGCATCAGCCTGCCGCTGCCGGAGCAGGAGGTCGATGTGGTCGATGGCCAGTGGTCGCTGGCATTCCGCGGGCGCCTGGCGGTCGAGGACTGGAACGAGCAGATCTCGCTGCTGACCGGCATGGCGGCGGCGCAGCTGATGGTGCAGGCCAAGGTCGGCTTGCTGCGCACCTTGCCCGAACCCGAGCCGCAGTCGCTGCAGCGACTGCACATCACCGCCAAGGCGCTCGGCATCGACTGGCCGGACACCTTGAGCTATCCCGCATTCATCCGCTCGCTCGATCCAACCAGGGACACCCATGTCGCGATGCTGACCGCGTGCACCACGGTGCTGCGCGGCGCCGGCTATGCGGCATTCAATGGCGAACTGCCCGCGCAGCCGGTGCAGTGGGCTCTGGCCGCGGAATACACCCACGCTACCGCGCCGCTGCGCCGGCTGGTCGATCGCTATACCGGCGAAGTCTGCGTGGCGCTGTGCGCGAAACAGCCGGTGCCCGCCTGGGTGCTCGCCGCGTTGCCAGGCCTGCCCGCCACGATGCTGGCCTCCGGCCACCGCGCCAGCCAGTACGAGAAAGCCGTGCTCGATCTGGCCGAAGCCGCGGTGCTGGCGCCGCGCGTGGGCGAAACCTTCGATGGCGCGATTGTCGAAGTCGCCGCCAACGCACCCACCAAGGGTGTGGTCATCGTGCGCGATCCGGCGATCGAAGCCAGCGTGTCGAGCGCTTCCAGTCTGCCGCTCGGCGCCGACGTCAAGGTCAAGCTGGTCGAGGCCGATCCGGTCAAGCGCACTACGCGCTTCGAGCTGGCCGGCTGATATCTGTTTTTGCCGTCATTCCCGCCTTCGCGGGAATGACGCCGCTGAGGGGGCGTCGGGGCTCACTGCAATCCCACGCGGATCGCCTTCGAGAAATCCTCGTCCGGTGTCGTGCTTTTCGCCCGATCGGTGATGCGCCCGCGCTGACGCAGCTGTTCGACGGAGACGCTGCGATCCAGCGCGCCGACCTTGTACAGATATTCGGGCAGGTAACCGGTCAGCAGCAGACGTATGTCCCACGGCAGCCCCGGATCGATCTGCCGCGCCATGCGGTAGACGATCGTCGTGCAGTTCGAGGTGATCGTGTTGTAGAACGCCGGCGTGACCGACAACGTGTTCGCGGCCTGCACGTAGGAGAGGAACAGCGCGCGCATGGTGGGCTTGTCCATGTGCAGCGGGTAGAGGTAGTCGTCTTCGCCACGCACGTTGGTGCGCACGCGGATGATGTCGCGCTCGTCGGCGGCAACCAGGGTGGTTTCGAACTGGCGGAAGAATCCGCCGATCGACGAATACTGGTCGCCGCGTTTCTTGCGGATCTCCACCGAGAACACCACGTGGCTGCCGTCGTCGAAGCCGAACGAGATCATCGCGTGCGCGATCGCCTTGCTGCCCCAGTAGGACAGCACCGCGTCGGCCGAGGCCAGCCGGTCCAGATCGTAATGGCGGGTTTCCCAGCGCGCATCGTAGTCAGTGTCGCTGCGCCAGTTGAAGTCGCGCACGTTGTCGAGCGTGACCGCATTGCCCTGCACGGTGCCGGTCAGCATGCGGGCGACATCGTCCGACCACACCCGCTGGTTCGACGGCGCGATGCTCGCCCACCAGATCAGCAGTGCCGCGTACATCGCCAGGTAGACACCCAGCGGCAGCCAACTGCGCCGGCTGATCGCGAACGCGGCAAGCGCGATCACGGCGAGCACCCAGGCCGCGCCGCCCAGCGTTCGCGCCACCGTGCCGCCCGGCAGCTGATACCAGAGCGCGAGCGCACCCCACGCACCCGACAGCACCGTGACCAGTGCGATCGCCACGAACAGCACGGCACGGCCCATCATCCAGAGTTTCTTCGCCATCTCGTTCCCGTCGCATCGACCGTCGCCGCAAGCGTGCGGCTTTGCTCGCGGGAAGACAATGCATGACCCGGCACAGCAGCAAACCCTTGCCGGCGACCGATCGCTACAATTCCCCCGGCACTCGTCGAATGGACCACAGCAGCATGCGTAGCGGAATGCGGATATGGATCGTGCGATGCGCTGCCCTTGCCATGCTGCTTTCCCTCGGCGCGTGCGCGATGGTCGGGGTCAGCCAGGTCAAGCCGCACGACTATGTCGCCGAGCGGCGCGCCGACATGCTCGGCAGCGGCCGCCTCAGCGACGGCACGGTGCAGGCGCTCAACGTCGTGGCGCTGACCACCGATGCCTGCGCGCATACGTTCGCGGATTGCGCGGATACCGTCGCCCGTTCGCCCGGGCTGACCGACGAGCAGCGGCTTTCGACATTGTCCGAACTGTGGATGAGCCGGGCGATGAAGACCGATCGCGCCAGGCCCGGCACGCCGATGGACGACGCCACGCTCGATGCCTATCTGCAGTCGGCGCGCTACGCCTACACCTACCTTTTCTACACCGCGCGCCAGCCGTCCGAGCGCGCTTTCGAGTTGCGCCAGGTGCAGGTGATCGGGTTCTACAACTTCGCCGTGCAGCGTGCGGTGGCGCGCTTCTTCCATGTATTGCCGCAGTTGGGCACGCAGTGGACGCAGACCTCGCTGGCTGGCTGGAACGTGCTGCGACCGCAGACCGATGTGCACCTGGCTGGCGACGCGCGCGTGCCGACGGAACTCCTCTCCGCCGCGGACCTGCGTTTCAACGGTCTGCGCAATGTCTATCAGCGCGACGGTTTCGGCTCGGACTTCGTCGCCGTCGCGCCGCCGGAACCGTCTGCCGCGGAAGTGCCATGGCGCAACCCCGGCTACGTGTCGATGACTGGCGCGCTGGTGTTCGACGGCAACACGCTGAGTGACGTGCTGGCCACGAAGCAGGTGCAGCTGCTGGCGCGTGATCCATATCGCGACCGCAGCATCACCATCGGCGGACGGGTGGTGCCGCTCGGCGCCAACTTCACCGCCGCCTATGGCGTGTGGCTGGCGCGTTCCGGTTTCGCCAGCCAGTCGATCCGTTCGCTGCTGGGGCGCGAAGGCGGCATCACCACGCCGCGCGTGCTGCTGATGCAGCCCTACGATCCGGATCGCCTCACCGTGGTGATGCTTCACGGTCTGGCCAGTAGTCCCGAGGCGTGGATCAACGTGGCGAACGAGGTCATGGGCGACGAGAACCTGCGTCGCAACTACCAGGTGTGGGAGGTCTACTACCCGACCAATGCGCCCGTCGCGGTAAATCTCGCCGGCATCCGCAAGGCGCTCGACGCGACGTTGCAGCACTTCGATCCATCCGGTCATGCGCGCGCCTCGCAGAACATGGTGCTGGTCGGGCACAGCATGGGCGGTGTCATCGCGCGGCTGCTGGTGTCGTCGAGCGGCGACAAGCTGTGGGATATCGTGCCTGTGCGTGCCAACCTCTCACCGGAAAAGCGTGCACGGGTGCGCAAGCGTCTCGCGCCCTACCTGCAGTTCACGCCGATGCCGCAGGTGACCCGCGCCGTGTTCCTTGCCTCGCCGCATCGCGGCACGCCCTACGCGCAGCATCGCATCGCGCGCTGGATCGGCAACCTGATCCGTTTGCCGGTCAACGTGCTGAAGGAGGTGGCCAGCCTTTCCGATCTGCTGAAGGGCGAAGGTTCCGGCACGACCACACCGCTGCGCGTGCCCAACAGCATCGACAACCTCAGCGACACCGATCCCTTCATCGTCGCCGCCGCCAACCTGCCGATCTCGCCGCGCGTGCGTTATCACACGATTGTCGGCGTCTACAAACCCGCCGGCCCGCTCGCCGCGAGCAGCGACGGCGTCGTGCCGTACCAGAGCGCACACCTCGACGGTGCCGACTCCGAGCTTGCCATCCCGTCATGGCACAGCGTGCAGGAAACCCCGGAGGCGATCCTGGAGTTGCGCAGGATTCTCGCGTTGCATGCGGCGGCGGTGAAGGGCGGCAGCCCGTAGCCGCGAGGTGTCTGGCCCAGCGCGTCGCTCCCCCTTGCGTTGCAGGGGGAGCGATACTCAATGTCCCACCACCGGCAACGCAATGAAACTCGCCTGCGCCGGCGCGTGGTACACGCGCTGCGTGGCTTTCACGTAATCCGCCGGCTTGGCCAGGAAGATGTTCGGCACGAAGGTCTGCGGGTTGCGGTCGTACAGCGGGAACCAGCTCGATTGTACCTGCACCATGATGCGGTGGCCGGGTAGGAAGACGTGGTTGGCGGCGGGCAGGGCGAAGCGGTAGGGCAGCGGCTGGTTGGCGGCGATCGGCCTGCCTTCGGTGAAGCCTTCGCGATAGCGGCCGCGGAAGATGTCCATCGCCACGGCGAGCTGGTAGCCGCCCATCTGCGGTTGTTCGGCGACCTGGTCGGGATAGACGTCGATCAGCTTGACCACCCAATCGCTGTCGCTGCCGCTGGTGGAGGCGACCAGGTTCACCTCGGGGGCGCCGCTGATTTTCAGGGGCGTGGTGAGTACGTCGGAGACATAGCTCAGCACATCGGTGCGGCCGGAGGCTTCGCGCTGGTCGTCGACCAGCCACTGCGACCAGGTCTGGCCGACGTCGTAGCCGACCGGCTGGATCGGGCGCGCGCGGAACGGCACGGGGTGTGCGGGATCGGACACGTATTCGTCGTAGTCGGCGCCGGCAGCGGGAGCGGGAGCGGTGAAGCCGAGCTTGTTGCCGGCTTCCAGATACAGCGCGCGGCTCTTGGTCGGGCAGCCAGTCGCACAGGCCAGCGGCCAGCGATCCAGCCGCTGCCATTGATTGCTGCCGGTCTGGAATGCACTGACTGCGGCGATGTCGGCCTTGGGTGCGCCGTCCTTGAGATATTGCGCGAGGTACGGGCGCAGGATGTGTTCGCGGAAATACTGGGCGGTGTCGGTGCCGAAATGGATCGCGCCGAGCGAGCTGCCTTCGTCGATCTCCTGGCCGTGATGCCACGGGCCCATCACCAGCTTGACCATGTTGCCGCTGGTGTCCTTCGGCTTGATCGCGCGGTAGACGGCCAGCGCGCCGTAGCTGTCTTCCTGATCCCACAGACTGTGCACCAGCATCACCGGCACTTTCAGCGGTTGCGCGGCGAGCAACTTGTCCACCGCCTGTTCGCTCCAGAAACTGTCGTAGGCGGGATGCGCCAGCAGCTTGTTCCAGAAGCCGAGCTGCTCCATGCCGTACGCACTTGCCAGTGCACCGGCGGAGCCGTAGTGCATAAACAGGTCGTACTCGTCGTGGTAGTTCGTCCACCACTTGCTGCTGTTGTCGCGGCTGGCGGTCTGTTCGTAGATGTAGGCCAGGTTCTGCTGGCGGAACGCGCCGTTGTGGAACCAGTCGTCGCCCATCCAGCCGTCGACCATCGGGTTCATCGGCACCGATACCTTCAGCGCCGGATGCGGATTGACCAGCGCCATCAGCGGCTCGAAACCGTCGTAGGAAATGCCCAGCGTGCCGACCTTGCCGTTCGACTCGGGGATGTTCTTCACCAGCCAGTCGATGCTGTCGTACGTGTCAGTGGCGTCGTCCACCGGCGTCGGATTCAGCGGCCCGTGCACCGGCCGGTTCATCACGTAGTCGCCTTCGGAGCCGTACTTGCCGCGCACGTCCTGCACCACGCGGATGTAGCCGTCCTCGACGATGACGTCGGTGGCGTTGTCGTAGCCCTGCAGCATCGGGCCGAGGTGGCCGCTCATCGTATGCGTGGTCAACGCCTTGGCGTCGTACGGCGTGCGGGTGAGCAGGATGCCGGCGTGGCTGGCGCCTTTCGGGACCAGGATGATGGTGTGCAGCTTCACGCCATCGCGCATCGGGATCATCACGTCGCGCGACACATAGTCGTGGTCGCCGGTGGCTGGCACGAACTTGGTCGGGGTCTCGCTGGGATAGTTCGGGTACTTCGCCTGCGGTGTGTCGGCGGCTTGCAGCGCGCCGCTCAGCGTGAGCAGCAGGGCGAACAGTGCGGGCCTCAACCCGGCAGCGGTGTGACTCGACTTCATGGCGATCCCCTGATGGACGACTCGCCTAGCGTAACCCCAATGACGATCCGGGAGAGGCGATCACCGAAGTTGGCAAGACTGTTGCATTGCCCATGACATGAACGATCTCGCCTACGACATCTCCCATCTGCTCGAGTCCGAGCCCTTCAAGCCGACCGTGCCGGAATTCAGGACGGCCCGGGCGACGCCTGCTGCGCCACCGGTGCCGACCGTCGCTGCCGCACAGGAGGCGCTGGCGCAGGAACTCCTGCAGGCCGCCGCCACCCATGAGGCGATGATCCAGCAGTACCTGCGGATGACCGATGCTGGCTACCGGGATACGTACGGGCAGTGAAGCCCGGATGGTGTAACTAGGCTGTTACACCTGAGTCAAAGGTGACCCACTGCGGCACATTGTGCTGACGTCAATCGACGACGATGTTCCCGGTTGTGATTGCCGGTCACCGAAATCCGGCCCGTGTGGGGAATCTCGGAAAAATCTCCCAGGACGTGATTCCGGCCTTCGCAGGGATGACGAGCTTGAAGCAAGGCTGCTTGAAGTTGCCTGTGTGGCTGGAAAACAAAGAAGCCCGGCATGCCGGGCTTCTTTATGGTCATGCCGACCAACGCCTCAGACGATCGCCGGCAGCGTATCCACGCCTGCCTCGATCGCCGCCTGATGGGTCAGGCAACGCGGCAGGATGCGCGCGAAGTAGAACTTCGCGGTGTCGTGCTTGGCCTGCTTGAACGCGGCGGACTGCATGCCGGTCGCGGTAGCCGCCAGGCTGCGTGCCCACATATAGGCCAGCGCGACATAGCCGGAGTAGTACAGGTAGTCGACCGCGGCAGCGCCTAGTTCTTCCGGATTCGCCTGCACGCGCGCGGCGAGCTTCAGGGTAAGGTCGCTCCAGCTCCTGGTGGCGATGGCGAGCGGGGCGATGTACGGGCGCAGCGCTTCGTCGGCGCTGTGCTGCTGGCAGAACGCGCTGATCTCCTCGAGGAAGTGCTTGAAGCCCACGCCTTGCAGCTGGAGGATCTTGCGGCCGAGCAGGTCGGCTGCCTGGATGCCGGTGGTGCCTTCGTACAAGGTGATGATGCGGGCATCGCGCACGAACTGCTCCATGCCGTTCTCGGCGATGTAGCCGTGGCCGCCGTAGATCTGCAGAGCTTCCTTGGTGCTTTCCTGCGCCAGCTCGGTGACCACGCCCTTGGCGATCGGGATCAGGAACGCGACCAGTTCGCCGGCCGCCTTGCGCGCGGCCTCGTCGTTGCTGCGTGATTCGATGTCGGTCTGCAGCGCGGTGTACAGCAGCAGTGCGCGTGAGCCTTCGACGAAGGCTCGCTGGGTCAGCAGCATGCGGCGCACGTCCGGCTGCACCAGCAGGTTGTCGGCCGGCTTGTCGGGAAACACCGGGCCGGACAGCGCGCGCGACTGCAAGCGTTCGCGCGCGTAGTTGAGGCTGTTCTGCAGCGCGCGCTCGGCCAGCGCCAGGCCCTGCACGCCGACCGACAGGCGCGCTGCATTCATCATGGTGAACATCGCCATCAGACCCTTGTGCGGCTTGCCGATCAGATAACCCTCGGCGCCGTCCAGGTTGATCACGCAGGTGGAGCAGGCGTGGATGCCCATCTTGTGCTCGATCGCGCCTGCAGCGACGGTGTTGCGTGCGCCGAGCGAACCGTCCTCGTTGACCTTGAACTTCGGCACGATGAACATCGAGATGCCGCGGCTGCCTTCCGGCGCGTCGGGCAGGCGCGCCAGCACCAGGTGCACGATGTTCTCGGTGAGGTCGTGTTCGCCGGCGCTGATGAAGATCTTGGTGCCGGTGATCTTGTAGATGCCGTTGTCGCCCGGCTCGGCGCGGGTTTTCAGCAGGCCGAGGTCGGAACCGGCCTGCGGTTCGGTCAGGCACATCGTGCCGGTCCAGCGGCCTTCGACGATCGGCTTCATGAAGCGTTCGCGCTGCCATTCCTCGCCATGCATCTCCATGGCGTGGGTGGCGCCTTCGGAGAGCAGCGGGTACAGACTCCAGGCCAGGTTGCCGGACTGGAAGATCTCGGTGGTGGCGGTGCCGAGCACGTTGGGCAGCGCCTGGCCGCCGTAAGCCTCGGGGTTGGTCAGGCCGGTCCAGCCGCCTTCGGCGAACTGCTTGAACGCTTCCTTGAAACCCTTCGGGGTGGTCACGGTCTGGGTGGCCTTGTCGAAGTGGCAGCCTTCCTCGTCGGCGGGGCCGTTGGTCGGCGCCAGCAGCTGCTCGCTGAGGCGGCCGGCTTCTTCCAGTACGGCGTCAAGCAGGTCGCGGCTGTGCGCTTCGCCACCGCGCAGGCCGGTCAGGGTCTTTTCGGCGCCCAGCACATCAAACAGGGCGAAGCGCAGGTCATCGAGGGGAGCCTTGTAAGCGGTCATGGTGATTCCTGGGATGAAAGGTGACTCGTGGGAAGAGATCAGCGATACGTGTTGGCAATGCCCGGCACCGGCGAGATCCAGTCGTTGCCGTTGAAATCGAAGTCGCGCGGCTTGTCTTCCTGTTCGGGCTTGGCACTGGCGCTGCCGCCGACGCGATAGGCCAGCCGGCCGCCGCTGCCTTTGCCCGCGATCGTCTGCAGCGCCTGTGTCATCGCCGCGGTGGGCAGCACGTTGAGCTGGATCACGTCGCCGGTCAGCGCGGGAATGTCCAGCTTGAACGTCGAGTGCAGCCTGATCGGCACCGAGTCGGCGATCTGCAACTGGCCGTCCAGCGACTTGAAATCCATCTCGCCGTAGCTGTTGTTCTGGATGCGCACGGTCAGCTGCCACTGGCCACCCGGCAGCACCGACAGTTGCTGGATGCTCACGGTGGGCGGGTAGACGCTTTTCTTCGCGGGGCCGCAGGCGATCAGGCCGGTGGTCAGCAGGGCAAGCAGAAATCCTCGCAGCAGTCGTTTCATGGCTTCACCTCAAACGATTGTTTGAATCTTAGCAAAGTTGGCGGAAATTCCCATGACGCCCCGCAACGGGCATCATCGCGGCTCCGTTCTCCAGAGCCAGCAGATTCGCCCATGACCCCAGCACGTCGCATCATCGCCCGCCGTTCGCCGATCCACGGCAACGGAGTCTTCGCCGTCAGCGCCATTGCCAAGGGCGAGGAGATCATCCAGTACAAGGGCAAGCTGCTGACCCATGCCGAAGCCGACGATCTGTATGGCGACGGCGGTGAGACCGGTCATACGTTCCTGTTCACGCTCAACGACGATTACATCATCGACGCGAACCAGCACGGCAACAGCGCGCGCTGGATCAACCACAGCTGCGCGCCGAATTGCCGCGCCGTGGTCGAGGAAAGTGCCAGCGGCGATCCGCGCAAGGACAAGGTGCTGATCGAGACGATTCGCGCGATCAAGCCGGGCGAGGAACTCACCTACGACTACGGCATCGTGCTCGACGTGCCGCATACCGCGCGGTTGAAGAAGCTGTGGGTATGCCTGTGCGGTTCGCCGAAGTGCACCGGCACCTTGCTCAAGCCGAAGCGGTAATCAACGGTCGAATTTCGCGTCTGTTCTCACGAGGGTTGCCCGACAAGTTGCCGTGGCCTCTTCCTTGGTCGTCATTCCGGCACAAGCTGGAATGACGATGATGGGAGATTTTCGCGTTTTCCACCCGTCGCAACGCATCGGCGTGGACAGCATCATGGCCGCGCCTCAGTCTTCTTCCACATGCGGCTTCCACGCCTCGCTGAGCTGTTTCTGCACGTTCGACGGCACCGCTTCGTAGTGGCTTAGGTCGAGGCTGTAGCGGCCGCGACCGCCCGTCATCGACTTCAGTTCGGTGGGGTAGTCGACCAGTTCGGCCAGCGGCGCCTGCGCCTTGATCACCAGCTCGCCGCCGCGCTGCGTGTCGGTGCCCATGATGCGCGCGCGCTTGCCGGCAAGGCCGCCGGTGACGTCGCCGACGTTGTGTTCGGGAATCGCCACCTCGACGTTGACGATCGGCTCCAGCACGATCGGTCGCGCCTTGCTGATCGCATCGAGGAACGCCTTCTTGCCGGCGCTGATGAAGGCGACTTCCTTCGAGTCGACTGGGTGGTATTTGCCGTCGTACACGGTCACCCGCAAATCCTGCAATGGATAGCCGGCAATGGCGCCGTGTTCCATTGCCTGGCGCACGCCTTTTTCGATCGCCGGCAGGAACTGGCCGGGAATCACGCCGCCCTTCACCGCGTCGACGAACTCGAAACCGCTGCCGCGTTCCAGTGGTTCCACCCGCAGGAACACCTCGCCGAACTGGCCGGCGCCGCCGGTCTGTTTCTTGTGCCGGTGATGGCCTTCGGCGTGGCCGGCGATGGTTTCGCGATAGGCGATGCGCGGCGGATGGGTAGCCACCTCGACGCCGTAGCGTTCGCGCATGCGTTCCAGCATCACCTTCAGGTGCAGGTCGGAGAGCCCGCGCACCACCGTTTCGTTGAGCTCCTTGTGATGCTCGACGCGGAAGCACGGATCCTCCTCGGCCAGCCGCCCCAGCGCATTGGAAAGTTTCTGCTCCTGGCCCTTGTGCTTCGGCTCCAGCGCGAGGCCGAACATCGGCGATGGAAACGTCAGCGGTGCCAGTGCGATCCGGTCCTCGTCGTGCGAGTCGTGCAGCACGGCGTCGAAGTGGATGTCCTCGATCTTCGCCACCGCGGCGATGTCACCGGGAATCGCCGCCTCGACCTCCACATGCGTCTTGCCCTGTACGCGAAACAGATGGCCGACCTTGAACGGTTTGCGGCCGTCGTCGATCAGCAGCTGGCTGTCGCGGTGGATCGTACCCTGCCACACACGAAACACGCCGAGCTTGCCGACAAAGGGATCGTTGACGATCTTGAACACATCGGCGATCACATGACTCTTCGGATCGGCGCTGATCACCAGCGGTGTGCCATCGCCGCGCACGAACGGCGGCGGATTGCCCTCGGCCGGATTCGGCAGCAGCCGCACCGCGACATCCAGCAGTTCGTTGACGCCCGCACCGGTGCGCGCGCTGACGAAGCAGATCGGCACCAGGTGTCCTTCGCGCAGGCATTGCTCGAACGCATCGTGCAGCTGCTGCGGCGTCAGTGCGCCTTCGCCGGCATCGAGGTAGGCGCCCATCATCGTCTCGTTGATCTCGACGACCTGATCGAGGATGCGCTGGTGCGCCTCGGCCAGCGAGGAAAAATCGGTGGCGCCCTCGCTGTGGAAGAAGCAGTCGAGCACGCGCTTGCCATGGCCGGCGGGCAGGTTCACCGGCAGGCATTCGCTGCCGAACTCCTCGCGCAGCGAATCCACCAGCGCGGCCAGGTTGGCGCCGTCGAAGTCGATCTTGTTGATCACCAGCACGCGTGCGAGTCCGCGCTGCTTCGCGTGCATCATCATGCGGCGGGTGCCGTGCTCGATGCCGTTGATCGCATTGACCACGATCGCCACGGTTTCCACCGCGGCCAGCGCGGCCAGCGTGGCGCCGCGGAAGTCGGCATAGCCGGCGGTGTCGATCAGGTTGAGGTGGCAGTCGCCGTGATCGATAGGTGCGATGCAGGTGTCGATCGAATGCACGCGTGCCTTTTCCTGGCTGTCGGTGTCCGACACTGTATTGCCGCGCTCGACCGTGCCTGGTGCCTGGATCGCGCCGCCGGCCAGCTGCAGCGCTTCGAACAGCGTGGTCTTGCCCACGCCGGCGTGACCGGCGAGCGCGATGTTGCGGATGCTTTCCGTGGTGTACGACACGATGCGACCCTCCTTTGCAGAGCGTGGCCTCGTGGCATGAACGGCGCCGCATGAGGCCGCGCGTTGGCGGCTGACGATGGCGGGCCGTCATGGTCGTCCTTCGTGTGTACGGGGCGGCTTTGTACAGGACGAAAGCGGTCATGGCGGAGTGGCGCGTGGCGCCACCTGCCTAGACTTGAGCGAACCGCCGAAGCGGTCAAGCTGCAGTGCGGGGAACCGGCAGCATGTCGCGGTGGTCTGTAGTGCGCGTGCAACCCGCATATGCATCTGCTGGCCGGTGCGCAGGGGTTCAGCGCCCACCGGCATCCTGCCCATCGCCACCCGCATCCCATGAGGCATCCTTATCGTCCGTCCGCTGCAGGCCGCACATCTTCGCCAGTCATGGCCGAGCCAGAACCAGTCAGACCAGAACCAGTCAGGGTCGGATCAGCCGGATGGCGGACTGACTCCGCTGGACGGTTCGACCCAGGCGCGTCTGCGGCAGCGGCGCTGGCGCGAGCCGCGGCACGAGCGCCGACAGCAGTGGCTGGCACTGGTGGTGGTCGTGCTGCTGCATGTGCTGTTCGTCGTGGCGATCTGGTACGGCATGCGGCCACGGCCGACCACGCTGGTGGCATCGCCACCTGAAGAGGCATTGCAGATACGTTTCATCGCCAGAGCGCCCGCGGCGGTGGCCGAGTTGCCGCCAGCGCAGGCGCTGCCGCCACCACCGAAACCGCACCCGCAGCCCAGGCCGCCTGAGCCGGTCGCCAAGGACGCGATGACCTTGCAGCTGCCGACGCCCAAGCCGGCCATGACGGCGCGACTGTATGACGAGCAGGGTCAGCCGCTGCTGCCAGCGGCAGCCGCCAGCGCACCCGTGCCCGGCTATGTGCAGAACCTGCCGCAAGGCGATACGCGCGTCATGCAGCACAGCGATCCGATCAAGTACAAGGCGACGCGCTTCGAACATTACTTTCCGCCACCGGGCGAAAGCGCGGGTGAGGCAGTGGTTCGGCATGTGACCGACGCGGTGTTGAAGTCGAAGGACGTGAACCTGCCCGGCGGCGTGCATCTGAAATGCATGACCGTGCTGGGTATTCCGACTCCGAATTGCATCAATCCGCCAGCGCCACCCTCGGCCAAGGACGGTGATGAGCGTCTCAGCATGGCACCGACCAAACCACTCGATGGCGAAGCGCATGCGCCGAAGTCGCCCAGCGAGGAGGCATGCATCGCGATGTATCGCGCCGGCAAGCCGCTGGAGTGGGGCTGCCCGGTCGATACGCCGAATCGTTCGGTCGACGCCGAACTGCGTGAACGTGCCGCGAGTGCCGCCCGGGCCCATTGAGTGTCATGCGTAACGGCGGCCGTGCCCGTTACACTGGCCGCATGCCTTTGCCACCCCCGGACAAACCTGCTGCCGGCCGTTCCGCCAACCCCGCGCGGATCATGCTGAACTCGCCATTGGCGGCGGCCAGCCGGGCGCGGGTCTACCATCAACGTACCCGCCAGCGTCCGCGCGAGCGTGGCCTGCACGCGATCGCCGCCATCGGCACGCTGCTTGTGCACATCGTGTTCCTGTTGAGCTTCGTGCTCGGTCCGGCCTATGAAGTGAAGCAGCCGCCCGAGTCGAAGCAGCAGTTTCTGCAGGTGCGCCTGGTCGAACCGCCCGAGCCGCCACCGCCGCCACCGGTGCGCGGCACCCCGCCGAAAGAGCGCGGTCCGCGGCATCAGGGCCGCAGCAGCCAACCCGCGCCGAGCAGCGAACGCAGCGCATATACGCAAGTAGTAGTGGCGGCAGCGCCGGCACCGGCCACCGCGACGCCGGTGCTTGCAAAGGTCGCGAAGCCGCATGCGCCGACACCGAAACCGAAGGCCGCGCCACCGCCGCCGGTGAGCTTGCCGAAGCCGGCGCCGACACCCGAACTGCAGCCAGTCCCGCTGGCCGGCGAACCGCCGCAGGTGGTATTGCCGACACCGACCTTGCAACCGCCGGTGCCGCCGAAGTTCCAGCCCGAGTCGGTGCGCAAGCCGCAACTGGAAGGCAACCAACCGCTGACACCACCGGCCTCGCTGGCACTGCCGGAAGTGCCGCCGCAGTCGCCGCCGCCGATCAGCGTAGCCAACATCGCGTTGAATACCGAGGTGCCGAAAACCACCGCGCCAGCCAGCGTGGCGCCGGCCCGTGCCGAGATCGCCGCCGCGCCACCGGCACCCGAGTTGCAGCCGATTCCGTTGCCGGCCCAGCCATCGCCGAGCGTGAACCTGCAGACTCAGTTGAGTGTGCCGACGCCGACCGTGCCGAATGAGAAACCGCAGGTGCAGGCGCCGACGATCGAGGTGGCCGAAGCCGAACTCGAAGCCGTGCCGCCGGCACCCGCCACGCCGGCGCGAACCGAAGCGCAGGCACCGAGCGTGAAGATCAAGGTGGCGGACACTGCACGCACGCCGGCCATCCAGCCGTCCATCGAGCGGCCGCAACTGAGCACGCCGGTCGCAATCACCGCTGCCGCACCGACGACCATCACGGCAAGCAAGCCGGCCCAGTCGCCATCCCCCGCTGCGACCGAGCAGCCGGCCGCGCACGAGACCAACCCGAGTCCGAGCGACCTCAGCAGCGGACGCGACGTCAGCCGCGCACCCGACGCAACGCCGCAAGGCAGCGACACGGCCACGCCGGGTGAGCCCAACGGCATAGTCGCCGCGCCGGAAACAGGCGCCGGCAAGAACACGGCCGCCACAGCGCCGAAAGCGGGGCAGGGCAGCGACAAGGGCAGTGCCGGACAACAACAAGGTACCGGCCAGCCAGGCGGCAACCAGCCCGGCGCCGACCAAGGCGAGAAGCACGGCGAACTCGGTGGCTACGTGCAACTGAAGCCGCGCGGCGATACCTCGATCATGAGCCACGGCACGCCGAACATCGGCTATAAGCCGACCCGCTTCGATCGGGACTGGACCCCCGAAGGCGAGAGTTCGATCGACACCGCGCTGCGTCATGCGGTGGAAAAAACCACGGTCAAGCACACCTTCCATCTGCCGCGCGGCGTGCGTGTCGAATGCGCGGTGATGCCACTGCTGCCGATGTCGCTGTTCGGCTGCAAGAACCCCGATCCACCGGCGAAGCCGCTCGATGCGAAAGTCTACGAACGCCTGCACCTCGCGCCCGCCAGCCCGTTGGCGTCACCGGTGCCTGCTACCAGCAGCGCCGCTCCCGTGCCGATGATCAAATTCGACAACGGCGCCGAATGCGCCGCGGCCCGTGTCGCCGGCGGCCCGCCGCCACCCGGCTGCGAAGGCATCGTGCTGCCGGTCAAGCCGGCCAGCACGCCCGCGTCATCGTCCAGTTCGTGGGTGCCGGCCAGCGACCAGTTCCACTGAGGCGTACGCAGCCGCTGCGCTCAGCCTCGAGCCAGCGGGCTCAGCACACCATGACCGCCGCGGTTGAGTGCGTGCGTGTAGATCTGTGTCGCACATGGATGTGCCAATGCCGCGTGCGCATGGATGCGCAGGAGCGGCCGTGGTGGCGACGTCCTTGTGACCGAGCAGTTCCTGGATCGTGCGGATGTCGTAGCCATCCTCGATCAGATGGGTCGCGAACGAATGGCGCAGCGTGTGACAGGTACCGCAGCTCTGCAACATGGGTAGTATGGCTAACAACTCGTTCAAGGCGGATGGCTTCGCCGACGCTTAACTCCAGCGTTAGAGAGCACACAATGGGCATCCTTGCAGTCGCGTCGACTTACCTCCTGATGCTTCTAGTGCTGGGAGTACCGTTTGCTCTCATTTTGATGGGGGTTTCATATCTTCTGCGCAAACGTTCTGCCTCGACACGCACAGCGGTGTTAGTGACTTGCGCCACACTATTGTTCACACCAGGGTGGGGGCCAGCCACAATAGCAATTGCTCCGGTTCCATTCGGTCTGCTCTTCGGGGTTACGGCAATTAGTCTTCACTGGGGTGAGCTCATTGACGTGATGAGGCTAGCTCCTCCCTATTGGTATTTCGTTGCTTTTCCAGTGACGGCGGTTGTCATTTACGGTTTGCGAAGGTTTGTGCTCTCTAACTATTCATCCAAGCGGACGCCTACCGGCGCCGCTTAACTCAGGCGTTAGGCTTCAGGGAGAGTCATGCGCGGCCTTCTACTTGCTATCAGCCTTTTCGTTGTAGCGTTGCCGGCATGGCCTTTGGGTAGCAACGACAGCGATTCGTTCACGACCCTATTTGCCTTCACATGCATGAAGCACTTCTACGCGCACGACCAACTACGAGCGGACATGGCTGCATCAAACGCTGCTGTCCTTCCTCAAGATCGTGCAGCGTTCTTTCTCAACGGCGCGCACGGCACAGCTTGGGCTGTCCTAGAAAATGAACAGCGCTACGTAGTTGTTCTTCGCGACGATGATATCTGTGCGGTCTACGCTCAACACGCGCCCGTCGAAGTGGTACAAAAGAATTTCGTTGCTCTTGTTTCTTCAAGCCCAGCTCCTCTAGTCGCTGAGCAACTGAACAGCGCTACATCAGGGCCAAATAGCGACGTGCTGCGCACCATCGCCTATGCTTGGTCTCGCCCCAAAGACGACACTCAACTTACCTTCACACTAACAACATCAACGGACGGTGTGCCGGTTCAGGCAATGGCTTCAATGGCATACAGCAAGAAGCCTAACCCATCGTCCAAGCGGACGCGCTGACGCGCGCCGCTTAACTCCAGCGTTAGGCGTCATACCAACCATCAGGGGGAATCGTGTCAGAAATTACGCCGCACAATGCGTTTACACCAGCCAAAGAAGTACAGGACATCGATCGTTTCGCGGGTCGGGCTGCCACCCTTGACTCACTTGCTGCTGCGCTACAGTCCGACGGTGCGCAAATCGTACTTTACGGCCAACGAGGTATCGGAAAGTCGTCGCTGTCACGAGTACTTACACAGATTGCGGTAAATGATGAGGCCGCAATATCCCGTCTCGAGACAGCGCCGCACAGCAAATTCGACTATCTGCCCATCTATGTCACATGCGATGACAGCGTTACGAATGTGGACAAGCTGTGTCTGCGCCTGCTCACCGATGAGCAGGCGCTAGCTCCATGGATACCATTTAAGGTCTCCGAGAGAACGAACTCACAGGAAGGTGGCGGAAAGCTTGGAGTAAAAGTGATCGAGCTGTCCGGAAAACTTTCCGGCTCAATAACTGAGCGACAGACAGAGGTCGAGGCGGATGTCACGTCGACCTTCATCAATGCGTGCCGTCAGATCGTCGCAAGCGGCGTCGCTGCAGATGGAGTTCTGATTGTAATCGACGAGTTTGATCGCATTTCGGATAAGGGCGGAATTGCGTCCATCTTGAAAGCACTGGGGCCGGAAAAGATTACTTTTGCTTTAGTGGGCGTAGCCTCGGATGTCCGAGAACTCATCGCAGATCATGAATCCGTAGCGAGGCAGATTGCTGACGGGACAGTCTTCGTTCCGCCAATGGATACAGATGAACTAGCTGAGATCATCTCCCGAGCAATGGCTGCCCTCGGCAACAAGTATTCGTTCGAGCTCGCGGCGGTTACGTGGATCACAACTATCGCTCGTGGCCACCCGTTCTACGTGCATCTAGTTGGGAAGCACGCTCTCCTGCGAGCGATATCGCAAAAGACCGATGTCGTTACTGAAGCAATTGCGAGAGAAGCGCTGGCGGACATCGCCTTCAAGGGATCGGCGCCAATTCAGGAGGCCGCGTACAAGAAGGCTGTGGGCCATAGCTATATCCGAGAGCACATCCTGAAGAAATTCGCTGGCGTCGATGCGGACGAGGTCTACACCACCAACCTCTATGCGGACATTGCAAGGGAGCTGAATATCGACCCAAGTGCAATCTCCGTCTACGTGGGGCAGCTCGCAAGCGAGAAGTACGGTAACGTCTTTGAACGCACACGAGATCGGTACTACCGGTTTACCGATAGCTTGTTCAAGGCATACGCAGCCGCGCGACCATACGAGCGGAAGACCGGAGACAAAGAGAATGACGCCTAACAGTTCGTTCAAGCCGACGCCGCTTCGCGGCGCGGCTTAACTCAGGCGTTAGCCTTATCGGAGATTCACAGGCATGAAGCTTTTCGGTTACCTGGCATCAGCCTCCGAGCAGCAGACTCCCTTGGAGCTCTCCGAGGCGACGCTGTTGGCCAGCCCTGCAGAGCTCAGGGAAATCGCTGGCTTTTTGCTCCATGCTGCAAAGAACATGGAGCTCATGGGTAAAAACTTTGGCCACATGCATCTGTCGGACACGTTGCGTCAGTTCGAAAATTCCCCATCCCTTATTGTCGCAATTGGTGAGTCTGCGCAAGCCGGCTAACCAGTCGTTCAAGGCGGACGGCTTCGCCGCCGCTTAACTCAGGCGTTAGGTGTCACGTGAATGTTGCGCTGAAATGGAAGGTAGCGTCGCTGACCTTGGTTACGTGGCCTATTGCCTTGTGGTTGGCCCCAGATCCAGATTCTCGTGCATCCAAAATTTTGCTTGTCTTGGCTTCGCTGCCTTTGCTCATCGCTGTCGGCATCGAGCTCTACGCACAGTGGAAGCAGCTATATGAGAGCCCGGAGTCATACGTAGAAGGCAGTCCAGCAGGTAACAAAATTGCCGTGGTCTTGGCAGCCGTACTCATCGGGCTGGTGGTTTGTCTGGCGTACTCGGCTGTTCGCCATCACACCTAACCAGTCGTTCAAGGCGGACGGCTGCGCCGCCGCTTAACTCCAGCGTTAGAACCCATTGCGATGCTCTACGGTCATCCAATCAATCCAGAAGCGGCATTTCGGGAGTTCGTCGCTCGCTGGATCGGGCTGCTCGCTCAGGGACAGTCAGAGCAGGCTATGGCTTTAATCGACGAGCCCAACTCCTACGGCATCAAGTGGGGGCCGAAGCAGCTTTCTTCAGCACTCAGTTCATATGGCGGGGACGGCCACATGCCTGTTGTTTCGTCGCCGGCTTCTGCTTCAGGTCAGCAACGCGCCAACCTCATCGCGCTAGCCGATCGCTCCGGCTACGCTTACGATCATGATCTTCCGCTCAATGGTCAGTGGTCGGACCTCACTGCTCAGTTCGAGTTTCTCAAGCATCCCGACGGCTTCGCAGTCGTCCTCAACGATATCCACGTGCTCTAGGCATTGGGTTCTAACTACTCGTTCAAGGCGGACGGCTTCGCCGCCGCTTAACTCCAGCGTTAGCCGGGCATGCATACCTCACAGCTCATCTTTAAGATTCTTGGCGTTATTCACGGGCTCGCCGGCGCTGTTTTACTCGCCGCAGCACTCGACAAAGACTTTCAAAGATTCTGCTTCTACAAGGGCAAAGATGCCTTCCAAGGTGACCTTCACAAAAGTCTCGCGCTCATCGGTAGCTCACTGTTGATTGCCTGCGGCGCGCTTACCTTTTTCAAACCAACCTTCGCCGTAGTCGCAGCTTGGCTGTCTTTCCTTATTTATCTTTTACCCTCGCTCGCCGACCTCATGGCAGGGCGTAGCTTTGGCAAGTTCTGCAAGGAGTGCGCAGCATCCTTCAGCGTTCGCGCCATCGCCGTGGCGGCGCTTACTACAGCTGTGTAACCTGGTTAGTATGGCTAACAATTCGTTCAAGGCGGACGGCTTCGCCGCCGCTTAACTCCAGCGTTAGAGTTCATGACCATTACGACTTTTCGCGGACTGAAGTGCGATGACCTCGATGCAAGTCGATGGGGTCATCATCTATGCATCCATATGCGTCCGCTCGTCGACGGTGATGCAGGTTTTGGCAAGCTACATATCATCAAGATGTTGGTAGGCTGCAACCGTAGCGCCGAGGTTTTTGCGTTCGTGTCAGGGGAACTTCCACAAATTTCAGAGAGTGCTCTAGCCGCCATTTCGCCACAGTTGCAACTTGAGCAATCGGGCATCTGTTGCAATAGTTGCTGGTGCTACTTGCATCCAGGTAGTGCACTCTAACCAGTCGTTCAAGGCGGACGCCTCCGGCGCCGCTTAACTCCAGCGTTAGGCCGCATCGGGAGATGCCTCTTGAAAAGATTTCGCGCGTTGGTAATTGCTGCATTTATAGCAGTCATTTGCGCCTGTTCAAGCACAGACTACGAGCACATGAAAGAGGGCCAGCCTTTCGCGGAAGCAATTGTTAGCGATGTGAGTCGAGGCTGGGATGCCGATAAGCTGATTTCAAAAGCTGACGCAAGCATGCTTAAAGACCATCCCGAGTCTGAGATTCGGAAAATGATTGCTGAATGCGCGAAGACTTTTGGGCCCGTGAGGGAACAGCATTTGCTCGCCGGAGAGATAACCGTTGCCGGCGCGCCAGAGGGGAGCGTTCTTTATATTTTTGCTGTGAAGGGTGACAGGCTAAGCGCGAGGATCCGAATCGCGTTGATAAAACGCGGAGACGATTGGAGGGTCATCGGCTTTTGGCTGCAGAGCTAAAACGAAGGTCGCGGCCTAACTAGGCGCTCAAGCGGACCGTGCGGGATGAAGTTTTCGGTGCAATCATGCGTTGCGGCCCGCACGGTCGCTTAGCTTGGGCGTTAGCTGCCATGAAGAATCTCTCCAAGACGGATACGTTTCGAAAGCTTGTCGAGAGCGAGCTCGGAGAATATTTAGCCGTGCATTTGATGCGCCTGGCCGACTCTGATTTCCACGAGGCACGTAATCTCACGGCACTGTTCTACCGCAACTCAGAGTGTTCATTGGCCATCTACGACGATCCTCGCAACGGAGAGGTCAACGTTCAAATTGGCCCAAAAGACGCTCCCCTTCATGGCTTTGATGCCCTACGCTCCGATGTATGGTCGTATTTGCCCACGCTAGTTCCAGACGTCCCCGCTAAAACCTTAGAGGAGCTCTGTCGCGACGCTCCACAAGATCATAGCTATCAAGGTCAGCTCTTACGCATTCGCCAGCTTTTAGTGCATAAGCTGTCTCCTGCCATTATTGCCCTGACCGCGGCTGGCGGTGTCAGCTAACATCTCGTTCAAGGCGGACGACTACGTCGCCGCTTAACTCCAGCGTTATACCGCACAGGGGGAACACCGTGGCATCACCGACTAAAGAGCAGCAGGATGCTGCGCAACAATTTGTCAGCTTAGTGATTGAGGTCTTCAAAAACGAAAGGGGCGTGCACGCAGAAACAGCGATCGCGGGTGTTGCGCGCATGGCCGGTACGTTCTTGTTTCGGTCGTTCGCATTTCCGCTCTCTTCAGTTCAGTCGGGTCAGGCCGTACTCTCCGATGTAGCAAACGAACAAGGGCCAAAGCTCATTCAGGCCTTGGGCAGTGTATTGGCTCATATCGGCGTCACACTAGACAGGTCGAAGCTCGGGGCAAACAAAGACCCCCAGCATCAGCCCCAGTTGGACTTTCTGGTCACCCAGAAGCAGCTAGAGCCCAGGTTTTCACAAGTCATGCAGGCTCTTGGCCTTTCTTATGTGCAAGCTGCAGAGTCTGCCGCCATTGCAACGGCCATCCTCATCAAGCAATGCGTGCCCGTGCTTGACCCTAACATTGCCTTCGGCATCGCCGCATATGGATTCGTTGAGGGCTCCAAGACGGCACCAGATCCAGTTGTCTTAGCTGACGGTGCGGTATAACTATTCGTTCAAGCGGACCGCGTTCCGCGGCCGCTTAACTCAGGCGTTAGGCATCACAAGGAGCGTCTCGGTGGGCATCACATTCTGGATCAAGCGCTTTCTTACCGTTCTCGTTGGTGCTTTTGTCATCATCGGCGCAGTGCAATTGCTTAAAGGCCATGATTTGCCTTACTCCGTGACCCAAGCGGCAATATGGGGTGTCATCACAGCAACCGTGTTCACGGTAGGCAGGCTCTATCAATCTCGTAGAGGTCAGCACTGCGCGATCTGCAAAGACACACCAGAAATGCAGCGGCTTGATCGTGGCGGTGATGCCTAACATCTCGTTCAAGGCGGACGGCTGCGCCGCCACTTAACTCCAGCGTTAGGCATCCTCATCTTGAAGAAGTCGATCGGCCCAATCTATTTTCTTGCCAACGTCATCGGAGCGCTTCTTACCTTCTATTTCGCACACGGCATTGTCGCGTTTGCCAAGGCCGAGCACAGGACGTACTTCGATGCCAGTGATAGCTTCACTTTCCTAGGTGAGACTTGGGTAATTTTTCTTGCGGCCCTTCTTGTCAATGCAATTTGGTTAATCAGGGCGGCTATCGACATCTTTAAGCGCCGCGGCTTGCAAGCATCAGCGTGGTTCGTTGCGGTGGTCGTGGTCTGGGTGGCTGCTTTCATCACGATTCGGCTGGGTAGTAGTCTTGCCTAACATCTCGTTCAAGGCGGGCGGCTACGCCGCCGCTTAACTCCAGCGTTAGGTGGCACATGAAGTTGACAGCATCGAAATGGAAAGTCGCGGCTTTAACCTTAGTAACGTTGCCAGCGACTATTTGGTTTGTCGCGGAATATCCAGATTTATACATATCAAAGTTCGTGCTTGCTCTTGGCTTCTTACCGCTATACATCGGTGCCGGCATGGAGCTACATAGTCAGTGGACGGCCGTGTTGGAGAAGTGGCGCAACCCCGAATCTCACGTAGCGGGAGTTCCGACAGGTAACAAAGGCTTTTTCATCCTAGGCCTTACCCTTGCTGGTCTTGTGCTATTTCTTGCTTGCGTTGGTGCCATGCACCGCACCTAACATCTCGTTCAAGGCGGACGGCTACGCCGCCGCTTAACTCCAGCGTTAGAGTGCACATGGAAGTAAGTCGACAAGAACAGATTTTTCGTGCGTCAGAGGCAAGACTCGACTTGCTTCTGACGCAAGCCATGTCCCAGCTGAGCGAGCATTCAATCAACTGCGAGGATGACTCAGTCCGTTCTTACAACTACAAAGAAAGCTATCTCTCGTGGTCAGTTCGCTTCTTTCGCACGTGGCCTCAAGATATCTTCACCTGCCAAGTTCAAGTGCAAATTTCGTGCTGGCAACCGGTCCAGTCCAACGACGAGCCTCGGGTCACGGTTAAACTTCGAGCGGAAAAGTTTCGCACCGGCCAACGGTCCAGCATTGACCAAGTAGCGGAGCATGAGTTCACTCTCGATCAAGTTGTAGAGCAGGGTCTAGCGTTGCTAGTTCTTGGCAACTTTCAGCAGGGCGCGTCACTTCTCGGTGTTGCGCTCTAACCAGTCATTCAAGCGGACGGCTCCGCCGCCGCTTAATTCCAGCGTTAGGCGTCAAAACATGCGCGTATGGGTAGTCGTAAGGTGGACAATCATTATCGCGTCAGCAGTCGGTGCGCTGTTCACGCCCCTTGGTCCTCGGGCGTCGCCCGCCATCGGCTGGGGTTCGTTACTGGCCATTTTTCTATTCTGTTTTGTCGGCTTGGCCTTTGTTCTTGGGCTTCAAGTCATCAATCCGCATTCCGCAAGAGTGTGGATCCGCCCTTCTTGGCAACTCAATCCGTTCAATTTTCAGCAACCTCTTCAATTTTTCCACCTTGGCGCATGCGTGTGCTTGGCGTCAGGCTTGGTGGTTTTGGCTCGTCTGGCCATCTCGCAAGTTCCGTTCTATGTCGAGGCCTTAGTGCCTGTAGTCATAGCTGTCGGTTTTCTCTTGGGCATCAAAATTGTCACATTGGTGTTTGGTGCCAAAATCGAACATCGCGCCTAACAAGTCGTTCAAGGCGGACGGCTACGCCGCCGCTTAACTCCAGCGTTAGGCCTACAAATGAAAGCAAAGGAAATTCAGCTGTTCGCCCCGTCTGGTAGTCGCATCGTCGGCTTTCTCACAAAGTCCGGCGAGGTCTGCAAGGTGCGTTGCTTGTTCTCCCGTGATGGCGGGAGCAACAACTTTTTCTACGAAATCCCCGAGGGCATGATGGCCGAGGTTGAACTCAACTACAGCGATCGCCTCTGCGTGGACGAGACCGGAAAGCACTGGACGCTCTCAGACGTGCAGTGGGAGTCGACGCCTCGTGGTGCCTAACATTTCGTTCGAGGCTGACGGCTTCGCCGCCGCTTAACTCCAGCGTTAGGGCTCTATGGATAGATCTGCGTACTACCAGCAAGTCAGAGTCGCGCTGGCACAAACTCGTCGCAAGTTGATGGCGCACGGTATTCCGCTCGCCCCCGTCAACTTATCCATCATCATCGCGGGGTTTGTCGTTTTTCAGTGGTATCCACAATGGTCGCTAACTTATTTTGCGATCGCTGGACCTGTTTGTGTCGCTGCCTTAGCACTGTTGGCTATTCCAATGAGCACAACGTTTGCACGTTATGCGCCGTGTTGCTCTGCTTGCCATAGGCCCGTACGTTTGCTTAATTGGCGTAGGGCAACGGCGAGCGGCTTGTGTCCGTATTGCCAAAGGGCGTTGTTCGAGCCCTAACCACTCATCCAAGCGGACGGCTCCGCCGCCGCTTAATTCCAGCGTTAGGCCCAAGGCATGCGTCTCTGGTCACTCCATCCCAAGTATCTAGACGCTCAAGGTCTTGTTGCCCTCTGGCGTGAGGCGTTACTAGCGAAGGCAGTCCTCCGCAATCTGACACGCGGTTACACTCGCCACCCACAGTTGGAGCGGTTCAAGGTGCATCCTCATCCCCGCTCAGCCATTAACGCGTATCTGGCCGCTGTTCATGCCGAGGCCACTCATCGCGGCTACACCTTCGACCGGTCAAAAATCGGCCCTGTCCGCCTAGTTCAATCCATTCCTGTCAGTTCAGGTCAGCTCGCATGTGAGTGGCAGCACTTGCAAAACAAGCTGTCGGTTCGCAATCCGGTCATGTTTGCCCAGTGGAGCAGTGTGGTCACTCCGTCATGCCACCCGCTGTTTCATCGGCAAGCTGGGCCCGTGGCATCATGGGAGCGGGCGTCGGGTGGCGTCTAACATTTCGTTCATGGCGGACGGCTTCGCCGCCGCTTAACTCCAGCGTTAGGCCTCATATAAGGAGTTCACGGTGATCACCCAAAGCTCCGCAGCATTAGCTGGATTCATCTCTTGGGCACTTTTTCTCCTTGTGCTCATGGAAACCATTCGATCAAAGCTTGTGCTCTCCGGGAAAGTCCCCGCTAACAGCTTTTCCCCGGATAACGCCAATCTCTCTCCTTTCATGCAGCGCCTTGCCAGGGCGCACGCCAATTGCATCGAGGGCCTCCCCATCTTCGGCGGCCTTCTTATTCTTGCAATTGCAACAAACCGTACCGCAATCACGGATTCATTGGCCTACTGGCTACTAGCCGCCCGGATCATCCAATCGACTATTCACCTCGTCTCCATTTCGTCCATCGCAGTAACTGCGCGCTTCACTTTTTTTGTCGTGCAAATGGCGATTGCCATTTACTGGGCCGTGAAGTTGCTTGGTGCGGCGTGAGGCCTAACTAATCGTTCAAGCCGACGTCGCTTCGTGGCATCGGCTCTGGGCTTCGGATACCCGAGCCCAACGCCTTGCCACTTACGGCGCGGCTTAATTCAGGTGTTAGGCATCAACAACGGTAGGTTGCGGCGAGGAGAAGCACATGCCCGATTTCACCAAGGTTCGATACACGCTTGCGGTACTTAACTTGGCAAAGTCCACCGATTACTACACGTCGGTGCTCGGCTTGGGCATCGAATTTACGGCACCTGGCTGGACATTTCTGTCTCGTGGCAGCTTTCGTGTAATGCTCGGCGAATGCACGGATGCCACCCCACCTGCGGAGCTTGGCGACCACTCGTGGTACGGCTACGTGACAGTCTCGGATGCCTCTGCCTTATTCGCCGAGTATCGGGCTTCGGGCGCAGAGTTCACTCAAACGCTCTCGGATAAGCCTTGGGGCATGCGCGAGTTTGGTGTACGCACAGTTGACGGCCATCGCATCATGTTCGGCCAGGAACTCTAGGCGAAATTGGCGCCCAACAGTTCGTTCAAGGCGAGCGGTTTCGCCGCCGCTCAACTCCAGCGTTAGGCCCCTACCCAACCTGGTAAGCAATTTCAGAGCAACAAGCATCGGAGGTTTTATGTATCGTCATATCGCTCCATTCTTGACGTTGCTTCTTCTTGCGGTCAGCTCGCTACCCGCTTTCGCCAAAGACGATGCTGCGGACATCCTGGCCATCAGAAATGTGGAAGTTCAGTTCCACCAGGCCGGCAGCGTCCTCCCCCAGAAGAATATCGATCTCATGATGGCTCTCTATGCAGACGATGCTGTTCTGATAGATACGGCCCACGGCAATGCGACGTACAAGGGCAAGGCTGAGGTTCGCCGCTACTGGGAGACCGTGGCCGCGCCATTTCGTCCGGAGAATCACTGGATCGGATACACCCCGGCCATGCGGATACGAACGGAAGTCAACGGCGACCATGCGACCTTGTACTTTGAGTGTCTGTGGATGGACGCGGACAAGAACGCGATAGGAGCTCACTCTTTTTCCGACATGACCCTGGTGCGCACCAGCGGCAAGTGGTTCGTGTCGGCCATAAAAGTCGGCAAAGTCGCTCAGCTCTAGGCGTGGGCCAAACCATTCGTTCTAGCCGACCGCCGCGTTGCGGCGGTGGTTCAACTTCAGTGTCAGGCTGCATAAATGCCCGTGCGAGGAAACCATGGCCTTCGATGAAACACTTGCCAACCGCGTGCGCCCGCTGTTGTCCGGCGTCGGCAGCGCTACGGAGAAGAGGATGTTCGGCGGACTCGCATTCCTGGTCCAGGGCAACATGAGCGTTGGCGTCCACGGAGCAGAGCTCATTGTCCGCATCGAGCCTTCCGAAACGCAGGAGGCGCTCAAGATGCCGGGTGTGCGTATCTTCGATTTCTCGGGCCGTCCAATGAAGGGTTGGCTGCTGATCGCTCCGCAGGCTATCGCCGAGAAAAAAGCGCTTGCGGCGTGGGTCAAGCGAGGCGTCGCCTATGCGCAGTCGCTGCCGCCAAAATGAGCGCAAGAGTGCGGCCCAACTCTTCCATTGAACGGCGTCTTCCAGCGTCAGGCGTATCCACGAAATGAGTTTTCTTGCCAAGCTCAGACAAAGGATCAATCGCGATGATGGCAGGTATTATCGGATCGGTAATCGACCACTAGGTGCGCTTGAAGTGGTTGGGTTGCTCGTCTTTGTCGGCGCACTGGTCTTGTGGCAGCTCCACGATAAAGCTGGCATCAGCAGCATGTGGGCTCTTGCAGCAGGCGTCGTCGGTTTGCTTCTGACAATCATAGGTAACGTCGGTAAGAGTGGTGGCCCGCGTGCCTAATCATTCGTTCAAGGCTGACGGCTTCGCCCCGCTGCTTAACTCCAGTATTGGATTCCGGGTGCAACGATGTCGACCATGAATAATGCATTTGCGTTTCGGGGCGGCTGTCATTGCGGCCAGCTTCGCGTGGCCTTTTCGACTGCACTGGACCCGGCAAGCCTTATTCCCCGAGCCTGCGACTGCTCGTTCTGTCAAAAGCACGGTGCCGCCTACGTTTCAGATCCGGCCGGACAACTGTCCGTCATCATGCAGAGTCCGGATGCATTGCGTCGGTATCGGCAGGGATCGAATACTGCCGAGTTCCTGCTCTGCGATCGGTGCGGCGTGCTGGTTGCGGTTGTCTTTGAGCACAACGCTCGCATCTACGGGGCGGTTAACGCACGATCCCTGGAGGGGCCCACGGGTTTCGGGAATGCGGTACCGGCCTCGCCGCAATCGCTGGCTCCTGATGAAAAGGTCGCACGATGGTCGCAACTGTGGGTTCCGGATGTTGAGCTGGTCATGTCGGGCGTCTGACAATGCGTTCAAGACGGACGGTTTCGCCGTCGCTGAGTCAAACGGTGCCCATTCCAACCACGGCAGGTGGCTTGTGAATACCACTTTATTGTTGCGGGTCGCCTCGCTCATTGCCCTGCTCTTCGCGATAGGGCACACGATGGGCAGCCCCTGGACCCCAAGCGAGGCGCCGGGTCCTGCCTCGGTCGTGGAAGCCATGAAGTCGGTCAGTTTCGATGCGATGGGTACCAGCCGATCGTATTGGGAGTTCTACATCGGCTTCGGCGTCACCATCAGCGTCTACATGTTCGCGCAAGCCGTGCTGCTCTGGTTGCTGGCGGCTCTTGCCAGGACTCAAGCTGCTGCCACTCGCCCGTTCGTGATCATGTTGCTCGCTTCCTGCGTGGCCAACGGGTGGGCCGCGTGGAGGTACTTCTTCATCTTGCCGCTTATCCTGTCGGTCGCCATGATCGTCTGCCTGTCTCTTGCTCTGGTGGCGTCAAAACCCCGCAATAGCACCTGACGATTCGTTGAAGGCGGACGGCTACGCCGTCGCTTGACTCCACGTCAGGTGGCGAATGCCGGTATGCCGTGGCCAGCACCCGAATTGCGATGAGGCGTTCAACCCAGGTCAGCATAAGGTGGTTACCATGAGTCCAAAGAAGGGCGCGCAAAAATCCGCCGAGAGCACCACGGCGATCAGCAAGAAGCTCCAAGGATTCACGGGCGAGAAGCGAGCCGCGATCAGGGAGCGCGCCCGGGAGCTGAACACAGCCGCGCGCCGCGGACCGTGAGGCTATTCATTCCAGGCGGACGCGCATCCTGCGCGCCGCGTAACTCAAGCGCCAGCCATGCATGACTGACCTTCCCGAATTTGCCGAGGAATACACCGTTCGCGAGCGCGTTCGCATATGCGTGCTCGGACTGGTTGTCGGTGGTGTGTTTGTCATGTCGTGGAAGCTGTGGCTATTGCCTCGGTTTGGCGCATTCGTCGCGTCGGCGCCGTGTCGTTCCGTCTTCGGCGTCAGTGCTGTTGCGGTGCTTTGGTATGGCGTGTTTGTCGGCCTTCCGGTTTTATGTGCAGTTCCACTTGCGTGCATCGAAGGCCGGCGCGGTCTCAAAATCCTGCGTGATGGCCAGTCGCCGCCAAAGGGCGCCAAGGTTTTGCGCCCCACGCGCATCAAACGGGGAGCTGCTGCGCGGCGTATTGGCTACCTCAGTTTGCTGTCGTTTGTTCCGCTACTGGCCGTTGCAGCTTGGGGATTTTTCCAGGCCGAGTCGCTTTCAAGGCTGTCACAGCACAAGCCTCCGACATGCGCGGCCAATATCGCTCACGCGAACTGCGGACTTGAAGCTGCGCTAAGATCGAGCCGTTGCGAGAGCGGCCGCCTGGCTGAAGCGTCAGGCGACATGGAGACAGGATTCCGCATATGAAAATCACCATCGAGACTACCGTCCATGCGCCCATCGAGGATGTCTGGCGCGCCTGGACGACACCGGACGACATCAAGCAGTGGAACGCGGCGTCCGAAGACTGGCACACCACTGAAGCATCCGTGGACCTGCGCGTTGGCGGCTCCTTTTCCTCACGCATGGAAGCCAAAGACGGCAGCATGGGTTTTGACTTTGCCGGGATCTACACAAAGGTCGTGGCGAACGAGTTGATTGAATGTTCGTTCGGCGAACGTACGTTGCGGGTCGAGTTTTCCAAGGACGCCGGCGGCGTGATCGTACGGGAAACCTTCGACGCTGAAGCTACGCATTCCATCGATCAGCAGCGTGATGGCTGGCAGGCCATTCTGAACAATTTCGCCAGGCATGTTGAGGGCAAGCAGTAGGTTGTCTGCGGGGCACTCGACGGGGCCTTGGCTTTCGTTGCGACAGATTGCCTTTGGCGGCCGCTGAACTCGCATGCTCTGCCGCATCCTGCAGGAGCTGCGGCGAGCTGCGATATGGCGGTCATCGTGACGGCTGAGCCATGCACGGGTGGCGACCTCCATGCGGCGTTCATCACAAGCGCCAGGATTCCTCTTCGTCGTCCTCGCTTTCGAAGCAGTCGCAGGGATCGCTTGCCCACCATCTGCCGGGCATTGGAGATCATCGTGAAAAGCGCATTTCAATCCTCGCGTGACGTCATTATCCGAACCGATGCCTGGGCGGAAGCCACCAGGTTTTATGGGTCGGTTCTCGGTCTGCCAGTCACGCACCAGAGCGAAACGTTGATGGGGTTCGAGACGGGCGCGTTCTGCCTGTACGTCGAGCAAGGCAGGGAGCACGGGCCGGTCTTCGAGTTTCTTGTGCCTGACGTCGAAGCTGCAAAACGTCGGCTGGTCGATGCTGGCTGCCTCGTCGTGGAAGAGGATGCAGCAATTCCGCGTTGCTACATGCGTGACCCTTATGGCGTCGTGTTCAACATCGGCCGCGCGCCTGCGGCGGAATGAGGCAGGTGTTGCCCGGCTGTTTCGCCACAGCGGGGCTGTACGCCATCCGGTTGATGCGTCAACCAGCAAGTGGAGGGTTCGGTCATGCAAGCATCCGTCTTTGTCGGCACCAGCCTCGATGGCTTCATCGCGCGAACCCATGGCGAGCTCGATTTCCTGCCGCCTGGCGGTGGCGAACCGCATGGCTACGACGAGTTCATGGCCACGGTGGATGCGCTGGTGATCGGCCGCAAGACCTTCGAGACGGTCCTCGCCTTTGATACGTGGCCGTACGGTATGAAGCCGGTGTTTGTGCTCAGCACGCGCGCGCTGCCTCCGGCGCCCGCTGGTGCCGTGGTGGAGCACATGTCAGGGGCGCCGGCCGAGATCGTTGCGCAGCTCGCCACCCGCGGCATACGGCATATCTATGTGGACGGCGGGATCACCATTCAGCGTTTCCTTCAGGCCGGGCTGATCCAACGCCTCGTGGTCACGCGTGTTCCGGTGCTCATCGGTGCCGGGATTCCGCTGTTCGGTCAATTGCAGCACGACATCATGCTCAGACACGTCGGGACGCGGCAGTACGCCAGCGGCCTCGTGCAGAGCGAGTATGCGGTGGTCGCCTGAGCTTTCATTCGAGTCGCATCCGCTGTTCGGGTTGGCGGTGCTGGTCGGTGCGACAGTGAGCACGGCGACCGCGATGCTGCTGGCAGTCGACCGCAAGCAGGTACGCGCCGGGCTGTTCGGCTTCAACGCGGTGCTGGCGGCAATCGCGCTGGGCGGCGTGTTCTTCGTGCTGATGCGGCGTCGGTCGCTTATGCGGTGCTTGCCGCGATCACCACGACGATCGTGTTCGCGGCGACGTCGGCGGCACTGGAGCCGGTCGGGATGCCGGCGCTGACGTTTCCATTCGTGCTGGTGGTGTGGCTGTTCGTGCTGGCGAGCCCGTATTTCCCGCGATTGCGGCCGATGGCAGCTGCATGACGAGTGCAGGCTTGTAGTACTCGGCGCGGTTCTACAGCATGCGCAGCAACTCCTTCATCAGCGGCAGCCGGCGCACGCGCACGGCGCTGGCGCGGAAGACCGCGTTGGCCAGCGCCGGAGCGGCGGTCGGCATGGCGAGGAAGCTGGCACCGGCGGGTGGGCGATCGTCGGCGGGCACGATGATGACTTCGACCACATTCGGCAGCTGCGCCATGCTGGCCAGCGGATAGTCCTTGTAATTGTGCTCCTGGATCTGGCCATCCTTGAACGTGATGGCGAGATTCAACGCAGTGGACAGCGCATCAAGCGTGGCACCGGCGAGCTGGCCTTCCAGGCCCAGCGGGTTGATCACGCGGCCGACATCGGCGGCACAGACCACGCGCTGGATCACCAGTTTCTGGCCCTGCATCGCCACTTCGATCGCATGCGCCACGTAGGCACCGTCGACATGCCAGCAGGCGATGCCGAGGCCGTTGACGCTGTGCAGCCAGTTCTTCCATTCGATCCGGTCGGCGACCAGCTTCAGCACGTTGGCCAGGCGGCCGGTGTCGAGCGTGCCGCCGGCACTCAACGGCAGTTCGCGCGGTGCGCCGAGCATGCGCAGGCGGGTGACCAGCGGATCCTCTTTCATGCTGTTCGCGATTTCGTCGATGAAACTTTCCACCGCGAACGCGTTGCTGAGATGCGGCATGCCGCGCATTGGACCGCGCGGGATCGCCGAGTCCAGCGCGTACCAGTCGCTGCGATAGTTCGGCACCAGCGCGGCAGGCAGCTGGTCAGCGTGCAGTTCGGACGTCCATAGCCGGTTGTCCGGCATGTTGCGATGGGACAGCGCCGAGGCGCTGGCCATGCGCTGGTTCCAGCCGAGCACCTGGCGCTTGCGGTCGAGGACCGCGCTGAGCTGGTGCACGCTGCCGGAGCGGTAATAGTCGTGGTCGAAATCCTGCCCGCGCGTCCACAGCAGGCGCACCGGCTTGTCGACGGCCCTGGCCAGCATCACGGCCTCGGCCACATAGTCGTGATCGAGCCGGCGGCCATAGCCGCCGCCGACGCGTGGCACGCGGATGTCGATCTGCGCGGGACTCAGGCCGGTCAGACGTTGCACCACCGCCCACGCCTTCTGCGGTGCCTGGGTCGGCACGACGAGGCTGGCGCGATCCTTGTCCAGCCGCACCAGACAGTTCATCGGCTCGGCGGTAGCGTGCGCCAGCCACGGCTGGTAGTAGGTGGCGTCGAGCCTGCGTGCGGCCTTCTTGCTGACGGCGTCGACGTTGCCGTCGTTGCGCACGCGCGTGGTGGGATCGGTCTTGCCGGCGAGCAGGGCACTGGCTTGCTGCTCCAGTGCGTAGCTGCTTTCGCTGCCGCTGGCGCCGGGTTTCCATTCGAGCTTGAGCTTCTCGCGGCCCTGCAGTGCCGACCAGGTGTCTTCGGCCAGCACCGCCACGGCCGGGGCGATCACCGTGCTGCCCAGCGGCTGACCGGGCTCGGGTCGCAGGCGCACCACTTTCAGCACGCCCTTGACGGCGAGCGTGTCGGTGGTGTCGATATGCGCCAGCGTGCCGTCCGGCCACGGGCAGTGCGCCAGCACGGCGACCAGCGCGTCGCCGTAGTGCTCGTCGATCGCATAGCGGGTCAGGCCGGTGACGATCTCGCGGGCGTCGACATCGCCCGCCGGCTTGCCGATCAGTCGATAGTTCGCGGCATTTTTCAGCGGCGGCGCGCTGGTGGGCAGCGCGATCTTGCTGGCGTCTGCCGCCAGGTTGCCATAGGTGAAGCGACGACCGTCCGGTGCGATCACGGTGCCGGCGTCGCAGCGCAGCTGGCTGGCCGGTACACCGAGTCGACGCGCGGCAGCCTGCAGCAGCAGCCAGCGTGCCGTCGCGCCGATCTGGCGCAGGTCGTTCCAGGCAGCGGGGATCGAACCGCCGCCGCCGCCGACCTGGCGTCCATAGGTCCAGCGCGGCTGGCCGTTGTTGTCGGTCACGCCGAGGCCGAGCGGTACCACGCTGACGCGGTTCCAGTCGGCATCGAGTTCGTCGGCGATGATCCGCGGCAGCGAGGTGGCGATGCCGGTGCCGGTGTCCGGATCGCGCGCGCCGATCAGCACGTTGCCGTCGGCGTCGATGCGCACGTAGGCGCCGAGGTCGTAGAAGGTATCGCCGAGCAGGGCCAGCGGCAGCGGTGCAGCGGCGGCGTCGGCCACGCGGATGCCGACGACCAGCGCGCCAGCGGTGCCGGCCAGCACCTGCAGGAAGCGGCGGCGCGACAGCCGGATCTGGTTGTGTGCCGTCGTGGGATCGTTGCTCATGGCTGGCCCGCCTTGCCGGCGGCGACGCGTTTGATCGCGCGGCGCACGCGGGTCTGGCAGCCGCAGCCGCACAGGTTCGGCAACTGGTCGATATCGTCGTCGCCGGGGTGCGGCTTGCGCCGGAGCAGGTCGATCGCGGCGATCAGCCAACCGGGCGTGCAGTAGCCGCAGCCGATCGCATCTTCGTCGACGAAGGCCTGCTGCACCGGATGCAGGCTGCCGTCGTTGCCGGCCAGGCCTTCCACCGTGACGATCTGCTTGTCGGCCAGTTTGGCCAGCGGCAGGGTGATCGCGGATACCGCCTTGCCGTCGAGCAGCACCAGGTCGGCACCATTTTCGCCGTGCTGGCCGCCGTACTTGGTGCCGGTCAGCCGCAGCACGTCGCGCAGATACCACAGCAAGGGCATCTGCGGATCGCCGGTGTGGCGGTAGTGCTTGCCGTTGATCTGCAGATCAATGCCGTCGCGTGCCCTCTCGGGCACGACGCTGCTGTCCGTAGTGACCGGCACGGCCTGGGCTTGCACGGGCGCCATCCATCATCTCCTCACGAATCTGTCCGCACATTGTGGCATTGCTGCCACCCGCTTAGGGGTGTGCGCGACTGAACAGGCGGCGCCAGACCATGTACACGGGCACGCCGGCCAGCATGATCAGCGCGCCGATGCCGGCATTGCGCGGGTTGTCGCGCATCGTCATCACCACCACCCATGTCACCGTGCCGATGAACAGCAGCGGCAGCCACGGATAGCCCGGCACCCTGAAACTCGCGGTGGCGCCATCGCGGCGGCGATACCAGAACAGCGTGGCGACACCGACCGCGCAGGCCAGCCAATCGCCGAACGTGGCGTAGTCCAGCAACTGGCCGTAGCTGCCCGACAGCGCCAGCACGACCGCCCAGCCGGACAGCAACAGTAGCGCGGTATTCGGCGTGCGATAGCGCGGATGCAGCCGCGCCACCGCGCGGAAGAACAGGCCGTCCTCGCCCATCACCTGCAGCACGCGCGCGCCGGCGACCAGGGTGATGTTGCAGAAGCCCAGCGTGGAAATCGCCACACCCAGCGCGATCACTTTGGCGCCGATCGGGCCGAACACCTGCTGCATCACGTCGGCCGCCGGCGCGCGGCTGGCGGCCAGCCCGTCATGGCCGAGCACAGCCAGATAGGCCACGTTGACCAGCACGTAGGCAACGATCACCAGCAGCATGCCGAGGGTCAGCGCGCGCGGCAGCGTGCGCTGCGGATCGCGCACCTCGCCTGCCAGGTTGTTGAGGTAGGTGAAGCCGGAGTACGCAAACAGCACCGGCAACGCCGCACCGATGAAACCGACGCTGCTGCGCGCCGGATCGACGGCCAGCACCTGTGCATGGCCGGCACCGGCGAGGAACAGCCCGCACACCACCAGCACCGCCACCGCCAGCAGCTTGAGCAAGGCGAACAGGTTCTGGATCTGCGCGCCGAGGCGGATGCCGAACAAGTTGATGCCGCCGACGAAGACCAGCGCACCGATGGTCAACGGCAGCGCCATCGTCGGCGGCAGGTCGAACACCGCCGACGCATAGCTGGCGAAGATCGTCGCCACCGCGGCGCTGGAGCCGGAATAGATCACCAGCAACATGGTCCAGCCGAACAGGAAGCCGGCCAGCGGCCCGAAGGCTTCGCGCAGGTACACATAAGTGCCGCCCGCGTGCGGTCGGCGTGCGCCGAGCTCGGCATAGCACAGCGCGCCGATCAGGGTGAGCACACCGGCGCCTGCCCACATCAGCAACAACGCCAGCCCCGACTCGGTGCGCTGCGCGGCAATGCCGGGGTTGAGAAAAATGCCGCCGCCGATGATCCCGCCGACCACGATCAGGGCGGCGTCCCAGGGGCGCAGGCTGCGCACATAACCGCCGGGCCTCGAGGTGTCGCTCATGAAATCTTCGCTGCGAAAAGTTGCGGCGAGCATGGCGTGCAAGCCACGCATCGGCAAGCCCTGCGCGAATATCGGCACGGGCTGTGGGCAAAAGATTGGGCCGGCGTCTTGCGGCGTCGGCCCGTCTGGTTTGCGGTTCGGGTTTGCGGGTGGTCAGAAGACGCTGAGGAACAAGGCCAGGTTCGTCACGTTGAGCGTGCCGATGCCTGCGCCGGGTTCATAGCCGAGGACGCCGTTGTAGAACCAGTTGTCGCCGGCCCTGATGTCGTTGAACGGCGAGAACGAGCCATAGCCGAAGATGTTCTGCAGCGGATAGACCTGCGGATTCCAGAAACCGACGCGGCCACGGGTCGACTGCTTCAGCAGGGCGCTGATGCCGTTGAGCTGGGGTGCGACGAAACTGGTGCCGCCTTCGCCGGTCAGCAGGCCCGGACCGTCCAATGACGAGACGATGCTGTAACCGGTATAGGGATCTGCATCCAGCGAAATGTCGGGCACATTGCGGCCGCGATAGTTGGCCGGCAGCGTGTAGTTGATGCCGAACGGCGGGAAGAAGAAGGTCTGGTTCTTCTCACTCTTGCGGATGCCGTAGGTGAACTGCTGATAGCGCGGCAGCGACCAGAACACGCTCACGCCACCACCGCCACCGACCGAGAACACCTGATCGGTGATGTCCACGCCGAAATTGGTGTTGAAGTAGTTGGAGATCCAGTCCCAACCCCAGACACTTTCCTTGCTTATCGACGCCGTCGGCCCACCGTTGAAGCTGAAAGAAAACGGTACGGTGGTGCCGCCTGCGGTGGTGATGAAGGGATCGGAGCCTGGGGCGTCGGCGGTGAGCGGCGGTGGCACGGGGTCGGTGGGCAAGCCTCCGAATCCGCGCACCGTGTCGTAGGCGCCTGAGTCGCCGGACGTGGCGAACATCGAGATGCCTTGCACTGCCGCTTCCAGGAAGACCTGGTGGAAGGCCAGCAATTCATCCGTGAAGTCGACGCCGCTGTTGAGCTGCGGGAAGTAGGCGATTTCCGGCGCTCCCCAGCTCACCGACAGACTGTCGACCTTGTTGTCGGACACCGCCTGATTGAATACGTCGAAGAAACCGGCATCGGTATTGGGTGCGTCGTACACGACGATGTTCGCCCAAGGCGCCAGGCCACCGGACTGTTCGACATCGAGCGAGGTTTCGCCGGAACCGGCATTGCTGCCCAGTGGGCCGCCACCGTCCACGTGCACCTGGGTAATGCGGTTGGGTTTCACGGCCAGGCCGATCGTGCTCCAGTAGCTATAGGCGTCGGTGGGCAGGAAATTCGCCAGGGTGGCGATGCCGATGGTCGAGCCCTTGCCGTTCACGCCGGCCTTGTAGAGCGGGTTGATGTTGTAGCGGTTGGCCACGTCACCGACCGTGAACGCCTCGGGTGTGCAAGTGGCGGTAGGGTTGCCGGTGCACGGAACCGTGGCGGGTGCCGTCGCGCTCCTGGCCAGTGCATTGGTCGTCGGACCTTTTGGTAGCGGGAGCACGCTGACGCGATGCGACCGATAACGAGCCTCGCTGCTGAGACCCGAGGCCACGACCAGCGTGCCGGAAAGCGCCGAGGGCATGCTTGGGGTGGCATTCGGCCGGTGGAAGGTGGTTCCGTCACTGGCCTGGTAATCGTGGATGGACGTATGGAAGGCCGTATTGAACTGGCCGATCGTGCCACTGACCTTGATCGCCAGGTGATTCGGCAGCAACTCGACCTGGGTGAGTCCCTGCTGCTTCAGGAACGACCTCACCTTGGTGATCTCGTCGGCGGTGGCGCCGTAGCGATTCGCGAACTGTTCCGTGGTGAGAAAGCGGTGATACGAAGGATTGCCCTGGGTGACCGTGCTGTAGATGTACTGCTCGAGTGCGCCCTGATTGTGCAGGCCGAGCACGAGCGTGACATTCACGGTTTGACCGGGATTGCTTGCCCCCAGGTCGGTAGGCGCCGAGCCGCTTGCGGCGAAAGATGTGGTAGCGAAGCCACAAAGCAGCAGCGCCAGTGAAGCCGCGAGCGACTTGCGATGCAAGTTCGTAAGCATGAGTTTTCTCCAAGGGTTGAAATGGTCACGCTGGGCGACGCTGCGGCACTGTTCGAATGGCGCCACGCCCCCGGCAGGCCGGTGAGCCATACGTTCGTAATCTCGTTCCCCGACAACCCAGGGCGGCCCCTGAAGAACAATCCGCGCTGGTCCGGCGACGCTAGCAGCGCAGGGTTGATCTTGAAAGTGTCTGACTTGGAGGAATATTTTGCGGAGCCCGCGCTGCGACTCAAAGTCGTGCGCATGTATTTGCGGCTATGCCTTCTGGCCGAGGCGGCCGCAGGCTGGCGAAACACCAGAGGTCGGACCATGCCTATGGGCTTGTGATGCACCGACCACTTTCAGGTTGCAGGCCAAGTTGCGGCACAATAGAGGGGTTGTGCGTCGCAAACGGCCGTTTTCGACGCGGTATTTCCCGGAATCGAAGCCGCTCCCATGACCCTCATCAAGCAAGACGATCTGATCCAGTCCGTTGCCGACGCGCTGCAGTACATCAGCTATTACCACCCGGTCGATTACATCAAGGGACTCGCCGCCGCCTACGAGCGCGAAGAGAGTCCTGCGGCCAGGGACGCGATGGCGCAGATCCTGATCAACTCGCGGATGGCTGCCGAAGGCCATCGGCCGCTGTGCCAGGACACCGGCATCGTCACCGTGTTCCTCAAGGTCGGCATGAACGTGCAGTGGGACGCCACGCTGTCGCTGGACGAGATGGTCAACGAGGGCGTGCGTCGTGCCTACAACGACCCGGACAACAAGTTGCGCGCCAGCATCCTGGCCGACCCGGCCGGCAAGCGCATCAACACCAAGGACAACACGCCGGCGATCATCAACGTGGCTATCGTGCCGGGCGACAAGCTTGATGTGATCGTGGCGGCGAAGGGCGGCGGCTCCGAAGCGAAATCGAAATTCGTGATGCTCAACCCGTCCGACTCGATCGTCGACTGGGTGCTGAAGACCGTGCCCACGATGGGCGCCGGCTGGTGCCCGCCGGGCATGCTCGGCCTCGGCATCGGCGGTACCGCCGAGAAGGCGATGCTGCTGGCGAAGGAAGCGCTGATGGAGCCGATCGATATCCAGGAATTGATCGCGCGTGGTCCGAGCAATCGCGCCGAGGAACTGCGCATCGAGCTGTACGAGAAGGTCAACGCGCTCGGCATTGGTGCGCAAGGCCTGGGCGGCCTGACCACCGTGCTCGACATCAAGATCAAGGATTACCCGACCCACGCGGCAAACCTGCCGGTGGCATTGATTCCGAACTGCGCCGCCACCCGCCATGCGCACTTCACGCTGGATGGCTCCGGCCCGGTGATGCTCGATCCGCCGTCGCTGGAAGACTGGCCGAAGCTGACCTACGACAGTTCCAATGGTCGCCGGGTGAACCTCGACACCGTCACGCGCGAGGAAGTGGCGAGCTGGAAGCCGGGTGAAGTGCTGCTGCTCAACGGCAAGTTGCTCACCGGCCGCGACGCCGCGCACAAGCGGATGGTCGAGATGTTGAACAAGGGCGAGCCGCTACCGGTGGATTTCAAGGGCCGCTTCATCTACTACGTCGGTCCGGTCGATGCGGTGCGTGATGAAGTGGTCGGTCCGGCCGGCCCGACCACGGCCACCCGCATGGACAAGTTCACCGAGCAGGTGCTGGCGCAGACCGGCTTGCTCGGCATGGTCGGCAAGGCCGAGCGTGGCACGGCGGCGATCGAGGCGATCAAGAAGCACCAGTCGGTGTACCTGATGGCGGTCGGCGGCGCGGCGTACCTGGTATCCAAGGCGATCAAGGCTTCGCGCGTGGTCGGCTTTGCCGATCTCGGCATGGAGGCGATCTACGAGTTCACCGTGCAGGACATGCCGGTGACCGTGGCCGTGGATTCCGCGGGTACCTCGGTGCATCAGACCGGCCCGAAGGAATGGCAGGCGCGGATCGGCAAGATCCCCGTGGTTGTGGTCTGACATGCGTAGCACCATTCCTTTGTGAGCAGCATGCTGAGCAGGCCGCAAGTTTGCAGTGACTTGCACCATGCGCAGCCGTTTGGACGTCCAAACATCTTGTCATTGCAATCCGGCTGCTGCGGCGCAACACTGGCCGGATTGTTTTCCCACCACCACCACTGAAGGTAGCCGTGAATCCGCAAAGCCCCGCGTCGCTCCACGCCGACGCATCCTGGATCGTGATGAAGTTTGGCGGCACCAGTGTCGCCACCCTGCCGCGCTGGCAGAACATTCTGGAGCTGGTAGCCAGCCGCCGTGCCGAAGGCGCGCGCGTACTGGTTGTCGTTTCGGCGCTCTCCGGCATCACCGACGCACTCAAACAACTGTGCGCACAGGACGACAAGGGCAAACGCATCGAGGCTGCCAAGGCGATCGCACAGCGTCACTACGACCTGCTCGATCACATGCAGCTGGCGGTTCCGGATACGCTCGATGCGCGGCTGACCGAGCTGGCGATGCTGGCTGTAGACGGTTCGGCCGTGCTGGGCGAGCTGGCATGGGCGGCGGCGATCCAGGCTCATGGCGAGCTGCTCTCCAGCGCACTCGGCGCGGCCTTTCTCAGCCATAGCGGCCTGCCCACGCAGTGGCTGGACGCGCGCGATTGCCTCGCCGCGATCGCCTTGCCGAACCAGAACGAGCGCACCCGTCTGCTGTCCTCGATGGTCGATTCGCGACCCGATCCGGTGCTGGCCGCGCGGCTGGCGACGCTGGGTGAGGTGTTCATCACCCAGGGCTTCATCGCCCGGGAGTCGCAGGGTCGCACCGTGTTGCTGGGACGCGGCGGCTCCGACACGTCCGCCTCCTACTTCGGCGCGTTGCTGAAGGCGCAGCGGGTGGAAATCTGGACCGACGTGGCCGGCATGTTCACCGCCAACCCGCGCCAGGTGCCGGGCGCGCGTCTGCTGCAGCGGCTGGATTACGAGGAGGCGCAGGAAATCGCTTCCACCGGTGCCAAGGTGCTGCATCCGCGCTGCCTGTCGCCGTTGCGCGAGTCGCGCGTGCCGCTGCTGATCAAGGACACCAACCGGCCGGAACTCGATGGCACGGTGATCGGCCCCGAAGTGCGCGCGCATGCGCCCAGCGTCAAGGCGATCAGCGCGCGCAAGGGCATCACCCTGGTGTCGATGGAATCGGTCGGCATGTGGCAGCAGGTCGGTTTCCTCGCCGACGTGTTTGCGCACTTCAAGCAGCATGGTCTGTCGGTGGACCTGATCGGCTCGGCCGAGACCAATGTCACGGTGTCGCTCGATCCCACCGAGAACCTGCTCGACTCCGACGCGATCGCGGCACTGGCCAGCGACCTGGCCAAGGTATGCCGGGTCAAGGTGATCGCGCCGTGTGCGGCGATCACCCTGGTCGGTCGCGGCATGCGCTCGCTGCTGCATACCTTGTCAGGCGTGCTCGCCGAGTTCGGCCAGTTGCGCGTGCACATGATTTCGCAGTCGTCGAACAACCTCAACCTCACCTTCGTGGTGGACGAGGAAGTGGTCGACACGCTGCTGCCGCATCTGCACGATCTTCTGATCGGCGCCGGTGCGCTGCGCACCGACGACAGTGAACTGTTCGGTCCCAGCTGGCAGGTGTTGTATGGCAGCGGGGAAGCGTCTGGTGCGGTTGCCTCATCGTGGTGGCGCGAAGCGGAGCGGCGACGGTTGCTGGAACTGGCGGCCGAGACCACGCCGCGCTACGTCTATCACCTGCCCACGGTGCGCCAGCAGGCGCGCGCGCTGAGGTCACTGGCCGCGGTCGACCGGCTGCATTACGCGGTGAAGGCGAATACCCATCCGGCGATCCTGCGAGCGCTGGCGGAGGAAGGTTTCGCGTTCGAATGCGTCTCGCCGGGCGAGCTGGAAGCGGTCGGCGCGATCGTGCCGGAGTCGGTGCCGCTGCTGTTCACCCCGAACTTCGCGCCGCGCGCGGATTACGTTTTGGCGCTTGGCACCCGTGCCACGATCACGCTCGATGCACTGCATCCGCTGGAGCATTGGGGCGAGCTGTTCCGCGATCGCGAGATCGTGCTGCGCGTCGATCTGGGCCGCGGCCTCGGCCATCACGAGAAGGTGCGCACCGGCGGCAGCGGCAGCAAGTTCGGCCTGCCGCTGGATCAGTTGGCGATCTTCCTGCAGCTGGCTGATACCCATGGCGTGACCGTGCGGGGCCTGCATGCGCATCTGGGTTCGGGTGTGCTGGACGCAGGGCATTGGGGCGAGGTGTATGTGCAGCTGGCCAGCCTGGCCGAGCGCATCGGCAGCGTGGCGTTTCTGAATATCGGCGGTGGCCTCGGTGTGCCGTCGCATCCGGGCGAGGCGCCGTTGGATATCGCCGAACTCGATCGCGTGCTGCGCGAGGTCAAGGTCGCCTATCCGCAATATCAGTTATGGATGGAGCCGGGCCGCTATCTGGTCGCCGACGCTGGTGTGTTGCTGGCGCGGGTGACCCAGCAAAAGGGCAAGAGTGCGTTCCGTTATCTCGGCATCGATACCGGCATGAACAGCCTGATCCGTCCCGCGCTGTACGACGCCTGGCACGAGATCGTCAATCTCAGCCGGCTCGATGAACCCGCCACGGCGCTGTACCAGGTGGTCGGCCCGATCTGCGAGAGTGGCGACGTGCTCGGCACCGACCGCCGCCTGCCCGAGGCGCAGGAAGGCGACGTGATGCTGATCGCGCAGGCGGGTGCCTACGGCAAGGTGATGTCCTCGCACTACAACCTGCGCAACGAAGCCGACGAGATCGTGATCGAATAGGCGCCATGGCGTTGGAGAAAGTATTGGTGAGCAACATGATTCAACCGCGGCTGACCCAGCTGTTCCGCTTCGTGCGCTGCAGCTACGCCGATGGCGTGGCCGAACTGGCGTACGCGTTCGACGACGGCGAGGAATTGGTCGAGCGGATTCGTTTCCCGCATGCGCCGGCGGTTCCAGCCGCGCGTGCCGCGGCGTTCGACGCAGCGCTGAAACTGCTGCAACTGATCGCCGGCGTCAGTTATTACAAGGCTGGCGTGCCGCCGAAGATCGAGGTGACCAGCGGCCCGCTCGACGACGCCACAGCCGAGCTGCTCGATCAGCTGTACCTGCACGGGTTGGCCGAGTTCGCCTATCGCAACGGGCTGGATCTGCGCGGACGTATTGCCTTTCCGCGCCTTGGCGCGGAAGGGTCAGCAAGTTCGCGTGGTGCTGCCGCACAGCCACTGGCGCCTGCAGCCGATTTACCCAAGCGCACGCTCGTGCCGATCGGCGGCGGCAAGGATTCGCTGGTCGCGGTCGAGGCGATCAAGGCTATCGGCGGCGAGGCGACCGCGGTGTGGGTCGGCAATTCCGCACTGATCGCCGCCTGCGCCGAACGTACCGGCCTGCCCACGCTGAATATCCAGCGCGAGCTGGCACCTGGCTTGTTCGAGCTAAACCGGCTCGGTGCGTGGAACGGACACATCCCGGTGACCGCGGTGAACTCGGCGATCCTCGCCGTCGCCGCGATCCTGTATGGCTACGACTCGATCGCGTTCGCGAACGAGCGTTCCGCCTCGGCCGCCACGCTGGAGTACGACGGCCAGCAGGTGAACCACCAGTGGAGCAAGGGCTACGCGTTCGAGCAGTTGCTCGGCAACTGGCTGCATACGCATGTGGCCAGCGATCTGGATTACTGCTCGCTGCTGCGGCCATATTCGGAGCTGGCGATCACTCGTGCGTTCGCGAAGCTGACGCCGTACTTCGACGTGTTTTCCAGTTGCAACCGCAACTTCAAGCTGCTCGGTCCGAAACCGGCTGACCGCTGGTGTGGGCAATGTCCGAAGTGCCATTTCGTATTCCTTGCACTGGCGCCGTTCCTGCCCAAGCCGCGACTGCTGTCGATCTTCGGACGCAACCTGCTGGACGACGAAAACCAGGCCGCCGGTTTCGACGCGCTGCTGGAATACCAGGACCACAAACCGTTCGAATGCGTGGGCGAAGGTGCCGAGGCACGCGCCGCGATGTATGCGCTGAGCCAGCGGCCGGAGTGGCAGGAGGACGCGCTGGTTGCGCGCTTCCATGGCGAGATCCTGCCGCAGCTGGATACATCGCAGCTGGCGCTTGAGCCGTGGCTCGAGCCATCGACCGAACATCATGTGCCGGCCCGGTTGCAGCCGGCACTGGCGACGATCGGCTGATGCGCATTGCCGATCTGCGTGGCCGTCGTGTCGCGGTCTGGGGCTTCGGTCGCGAAGGCCGTGCAGCCATCCGCGCATTGCGTCAGCGCTGTGGTGATCAGCACTTCACCTTGTTCTGCAGCGCGGCCGAAGTCGATGCCGCCCGCGCGTTCGATCCGGTGCTTGAGGTCGTTGCCGGCGAACCGGATGCCGTCACGCTGAGCCAGTTCGATGTCGTGGTGAAATCGCCAGGCATCTCGGCGTACAAGCCGGCCTTGCTGGCTGCGCAGGTGCAGGGCACGCAGGTCACTTCCGGCACCGCGCTGTGGTTCGGCGAGCACTCCTTCGAAAAGCAGCCTGATGTGCGCGTGATCGCGGTCACCGGCACCAAGGGCAAGAGCACCACCAGCGCCCTGATCGCGCACCTGGCGCGCGCACTCGGTGTGCGCACGGCACTGGCCGGCAATATCGGCCTGCCGTTGCTGGAACTGCTCGATCCCCAAGCTGTTTCGCCGCCGGCCGACCTGTGGGTGATCGAACTGTCCAGCTTCCAGACCGGCGAAGCTGGTTCGTTGGAGCTTGGCGTGATCACCAGCCTGTACGAGGAACATCTCGACTGGCACGGCTCGCGCGAACGCTATGTCGCCGACAAGCTGCGCCTCGCCGATGTCTCGCGACAGCTGCTGGTCAATGCACTGCAGCCGGCGTTGCTGGAGCGCACGCAGGAGCATCCGCATCGCCTGCTGTTTGGCCAGCCGGCCGGCTGGCATGTGGCCGACGGTTTCATCTGCCGCGGTTCGCACGAAGTCTTTCCCGTTGCGCAACTGGCTGCGCCGGGCCTGCACAACGCACTCAACGCCTGCGCCGCACTGGCTGCGTTGGCCACGGTTGGCATGGATGCCCTGGCCGCAGCGCCGGCACTCGCGCGTTTCCGCCCGCTGCCGCATCGCCTGCAACCGCTGGGCGAACACGACGGCTGGCACTGGATCAACGATTCGATCAGCACCACGCCGCTGGCCACGCTGGCGGCGCTGGAAAGTCTGCGCGGCCGCGCGGTGACCGTGCTGGTCGGCGGTCATGATCGCGGACTGGACTGGACACCGTTCGTCGAGGCGATGCGCACTGCGCCGCCGAATGCGATCGTCTGCATGGGCAGCAACGGTGCGCGCATCGAAGCGGCGCTACGCTCGGTCGAAGTGCGTTGCCCAATGGTGCGTGTCGACAATCTCGCCAGCGCCGTCGCCGAGGCAAAAGCGCGCACGCCACAGGATGGAGTGATCCTGCTGTCGCCCGGTGCACCCAGCTTCGATCAGTTCAAGGATTACGCCGAACGCGGTCGCCGCTTTGCCGAGCTGGGCGGTTTCGATGCAGCGGCGATCACGGGGGTCGATGGCCTGGGCATCAGTTGATGGCCGTAAAGAAAAGGGCCGCGATTCCTGCGAATCGCGGCCCTCTGCCATTAAGGCCTGAGCAGAATTACCAGATCTTCACGCGGTCCTTTGGTGCCAGATACAGCTTCTCGCCGGGCTTGGGCGAGAACGCGTCGTACCAGGCGTCGAGGTTGCGCACGGTCTGTGCGCGGAAGTTGCCGGGGGCGTGGCCGTCACCGATCACCTGGGCACGCAGCGCGGCATCGCGGGTCTTGGTGCGCCATGACTGGGCGAACGCGAGGAAGAAGCGCTGGTCGCCGGTGAGGCCGTCGATCACCGGTGCGGGCTTGCCGTCGAGCGATTTGTGATACGCGATCCAGGCGATGGTCAGGCCAGACACGTCGGCGATGTTCTCGCCCAGCGTCTGCTGGCCGTTGACGTGCAGGCCGGGCAGCGGCTCATAGGCGTTGTACTGTTCGACCAGTTTCTGGCCAGTGGCCTTGAAGTGGGCCTGATCTTCCGGCGTCCACCAGTTCGCCAGGCGGCCTTCGGCGTCGAACTCGGCACCGGTGTTGTCGAAGCTGTGGCTGATCTCGTGGCCGATCACCGCGCCGATCGAACCGTAGTTCGACGCCGCATCGGCCTTCGGATCGAAGAACGGTGCTTCGAGGATCGCGGCAGGGAAGTTCAGCGCGTTCTGCAACGGCAGGTTCACCGCGTTGACGGTCTGCGGCGTCATCCACCACTCGCCCTTGTCGACCGGTTGGCCGAGCTTGGCCAGCTGGTGCTGGTACTCGTGCTGCTCGGCGCGCAGGCGATTGCCGACCGGGTCGTCGCGGCGGATCGTCAGATCGGAGTAGTCGCGCCAGGTTTCCGGGTAGCCGACGCCGACACGGACGGTGGCGATCTTCGCCTTGGCCTTCTGCTTGGTGGCCGGCGTCATCCAGTCGAGCTGGTCGACGCGATCGGTGAACGCGGCGAGGATGTTGTCGACCATCTGCTTCACCTGCGCCTTGGACG
>Ga0207427_100127_pt1 | contig 94847 bp, 80 predicted proteins | sample AraplaCL_Cvi_mMS_FD_184268 | JGI IMG/M metagenome (GOLD analysis project Ga0207427, IMG submission 184268) | Arabidopsis root microbial communities from the University of North Carolina, USA - plate scrape CL_Cvi_mMS (SPAdes) (version 2) | ecosystem: Host-associated > Plants > Roots > Endosphere ... | reverse complement strand
CGGCGGCGAGCCGCTCGCGGCCGCGCCGGCGCGGCCGGCCGCCGCGCGCGCGGCCACGGACGTCGACGCGCGCCTGCGCGTGGTCGTCCTCACCACCTTCTTCCCGAGTCCGCGCGACCCGTTCCGCACGCCGTTCCTGCGCAACCTGGTCGACGCGATGGCCGCCGACTGCGCGCAGGAGCTCGTGATCCCCGTGCCGCGCCGCCCGCAGCTCGGCCTCTGGCGCGACGCGCAGCCGGTGCCCGCGCGCGAGACCCACGCCGGCTGGCCGCTCGTGCATCCACGCTACCTCGCCGTGCCGGGCCTGCACTGGCTGTCGGGGCTCACTTACTTCCTGGGCGTGTGGCGGACGCTGCGTGCGCTCAAGCAGCGCCACGGCCGCTTCGTGCTGCACGCGCACTGCGCCTACCCGGACGTCGTCGGCGCGGCGCTCGCGGCCCGCGTCCTGGACCTGCCGCTGGTGGCCACCGCGCACGGCAGCGACATCAATATCAGCGGGAAGCAGCGCCTGCTGCGACCGCAGATCCGCGCGGCGCTGCGCAGCGCCCGGCGCGTGATCGCCGTCAGCCGGCCCCTGGCCGAGGCGGTCGCCGAGCTCACCCAATTAACGGCCAACAGGATCGAGTGCATTCCGTGTGCCGGGTACTCGCCGGCCGTGTTCCATCCGCGCGACGTCGCCGAACGCGCCCGCCTGCGCGAGGCGCTGGACATCCCCGCCGACGCGCGCCTGGTGCTGTTCGTCGGCCACCTGGTGCCAGTCAAGGCGCTGGACGTGCTGCTGCAGGCCTGGTCGCGCCTGTTGCAGGATCCGTCGGTGGGTGCTCACGTTCGCCTGGTCCTCATCGGCGAAGGCACGGAACGTGACACGCTCGAGCAGCAGGCCCGCGACCTGGGCATCGCCGACCGCGTCGCCTTCCTCGGTCCCAAGCCGCAACCCGAGGTCGCCGACTGGATCGCGGCCGCCGACACCCTGACCTTGCCGAGCCACAACGAGGGCTCGCCCAACGTCATCGTCGAGGCGCTGGCCAGCGGCACGCCGGTGGTCGCCAGCCGCGTCGGCGGCGTCCCCGATCTCGTCGACGACGGCGTCAACGGCCTGCTGGTGCCCGCCGGCGACGCCGAGCACCTCGCCGCGGCCCTGGCCCAGGCGCTCGGCCGCCGCTGGGAGCCGGCCCGCGTCGCGTCGTCGATCGCCCACCTCACCTGGCCGGCCCTGGGCCGGCGCAACCACGACGTCCTCGCGGCCGTCGCCACGGAGACCGCCCATGCTGGCGTTCGCTAGAGCCCTGTCCAAGGACCTGCTGCAGCAGGCCGTCTTCCCCGACCGCTTCCTGTGGCGCCTGCCCAAGCCGCGCCGCGCCATCGCGCTGACCTTCGACGACGGCCCGCACCCCGAGCACACGCCGGCGATGCTGGACGTCCTCGCGCGCGCGGGCGTACGCGCGACTTTCTTTGTAGTGGGCCGCGAGGTGGAGAAGCACCCCGAGGTCGCGCGCCGCATCGTCGCCGAGGGCCACGGCATCGGCGGCCACAGCTACGACCACACCGTCATGACCACGCTGAACGACGCCGCCCTGGTGGACGACCTGGCGCACTGCCGACGCGTCATCCGCGAGGCCACGGGGCTGGACACGGGCCTGTTCCGTCCGCCCAAGGGCGAAGTCAGTCTTCGCTCCATCCGCACCGTCTGCCGGGCGGGCTACACGCTGGTGCACTGGACAAAGACCTACAGCGACTACAGGCAGGACGGCGTCGAGCCATTGACCCATCGCATCGACGCCGAACCGCCCATTGCAGGGGACGTCCTGCTGTTCCACGACCACAACCTGTTCACGGTGCGTGCGCTCGACTCCAAATTGCCGCAATGGCGCGCCGTCGGGATGGAATTTGCGCCGCTGAACCGCCCTGTCGAGCAGCCGGGAGGTGGCTCGAAGGCCGGTTTTGGTAAGGCCCTGTAACTTGAGATTCCGCCGAAACCGTCACGGAATTGGCAAAAATGCACATTCGTTGCCCTAAAGCAACGACGGCCGAGCTGGCGGATCCTGCGCCGCCTTGAAGGCGCCCCGCCTGGGTGTCGATGCCAACTTTTTGGCAGGTCTTCCCTCTGAAAATCTCGCGCGGCGGCCCAATCGCAATCCCCATTTTTGGGGAACGTCCGAGGCCCTCTTGGGGGGTACCCCCTAGTTTGAAATCGGCCCTCGACAGCGAGAAATCTGTCGCGCTGCCATCGCCCGGCCGTTTGTAACGAGGTCGCAAACGCACCTTACCGACCGTGCACCGGCTGCCGATACGCTGTGCATACGCAACGTGCCCCAAGGCTTCCAACGCCCTGACGCCAGTCCGGCAACGCCATACGGGACCTGCACGGTCGGTCAACCACAACACCGACCCGTCGCACGGCCCTCCGCACTTTGCCTTTGAGTCGCATCGCTACGCCGAAAGGCGGGCGGAAGCCTGTCCCAAGAGAAGTTGCCTGGATCTCCACCCATGAATTCGAAAGTGAAGTTCGCCGCGAAGTCGGCCGTTCAACTCGCCACCGTCGCCACGTTCGCCGCCATCGGCAGCACCGCGTACGCCTCCAACGTGACGCTGACCGTCAAGTCGGGCCTGGGCGGTGTCGTCCAGAGCGACCCCTACGGTCTGATCAGCTGCACCAGCGCTCCCCAGTCTTCCACCTGCGCCGCGAACGTCGCGGCCGGCTCCGCCATCGCCCTGACCGAGACCCCGCTGAAGGGCTACGTGTTCACCGGCTGGAGCGGCGGCACCTGCTCCGGCACCGCCGTGACCTGCTACACCCGCGTGTCGGCCACCGAGACGATCACCGCCAACTTCAAGTCGACCGCCGTCACCTCCCCGGCCCCGGCGCCCGCTCCGACGCCGAAGCCGGCCCCCGCGCCCGCCCCCACGCCCAAGCCGGCCCCGACGCCGTCGCCTGCCCCGGCTCCCGCGCCGACGCCCGCTCCGGCTCCGGCTCCCACGCCGGCACCGGCCCCGGCCCCGACGCCTGCTCCGGCCCCGGCTCCCACGCCGGCCCCGGCGCCTGCCCCGACCCCCGCTCCGGCGCCCGCGCCGGTGGCTGGTGCCACGACCGCCCCGGTCGTCGACTACGTCGACACCACCTCCGCCCCGACCACCGGCGGCGAGAACGGCGCCGGCGGCTACCTGTCGATCTTCGGCTCGAACTTCGGCTCGGCCAGCGGCCTGGGCACCACGACCAAGGTCTACATCGGCGGCGTCGAGGTCGCGAACTACCGCTACCTGGGCACCGCCAAGGTCGGCGCCAAGCTCGGCCTGCAGCAGATCACCGTCCAGGTGGGCTCGCTCGGCGGCGCCAAGGTCGGCGTGGCCCAGAACATCCAGGTCGTCGTCAACGGCGTCAACAGCAACGTCAACAACACCTTCACGCCGACCGCCGGCAAGGTGTGGTTCGTCTCGCTGTCGGGCAACGACTCGACCGCGGTGGCCAACGACATCACCCACCCGTACCGCTACCTGCAGAACATGAACACGCTGACGGGCGCCTATTTCGCGATGGGCACCGGCGACCAGGTCGTGCTGCGCGGCGGCAACTGGTCGGACACGAACGGCGTGGACTCCAGCTGGATGAAGTTCGGCGCCAGCCAGTACGCCCGCAACGGCACCCCCTCTGCCTACATCAGCTTCACGGCCTACCCGGGCCCGGTCAAGGGCAACGCCATCGAGGACGTGCACTACACGACCCCGGCCGGCGCGTCCGGCGGCTTCCAGGGCCCGTGGTCGTCGATCGCCGGCACCAGCGGCGAGTACATCGCGATCTCGAACATGCACATGGAAGTGGCCGGTGGTGCCGCCCGTGACGCAGCGCCGATCAACTTCCAGTTCACGGGCGGCCACTGGCGCGCGGTGAACAACGAGATCGGCCCGTGGGTCGCCGGCAACTCCGCCATCCTGAACGCCGCCGGCATCTCCGGCCACGGCGACGGCAACGTGCTGCTGGGCAACCACATCCACAACATCGCCGGCCTGAGCGACCTGCAGAACCACGGCATCTACGCGGACACGACCGCCCAGAACTGGGAAGTCGCCTACAACTGGGTGCACGACATCACCGGTGGCAGCGCCATCCAGTTCAACGACAACCAGGGCGGCGCGGGCAGCTATGCCATGCCGCACGGCGGAACCTGGGCCGGCTTCATCGGCATCAAGATCCACCACAACTGGTTCGAGAACGCGGCCAAGTACGGCATCAACTTCAACGACCAGATGTCGACGAAGGCCGGTACGTACAGCGGCATGATCTGGGACAACGTCATCATCGGCACGGCCCTGCCCCCGCTGCGCATCAACTCGACGCAGCCCACGCAGAAGCTCTGGTTCGCGTACAACACGATGTACAACTGCATGACGACCGTCTCGGGCAGCGGCAACGGCTACGTCCGCAGCGAAGGCTGGTCGGCCCAGTCCGGCGTGAACAACGTGTTCTTCGACAACATCTTCGCCTACGGCCCGAAGACGGTGAGCGGCACGCAGTACTTCGCCAACGTCGGTGGCACCGCCGCCAGCACGACGACGTACAGCTTCAAGCGCAACCTGTACTTCGCCAACGGCCAGGCGCCCTCCGCCGCCTCGTCCATCGGTGACACCAGCGCGCTGACCGCCGACCCGCTGTTCGTCGCGGCCACCTCGGCAAACCTGCAGACGCAGTCGACGTCGCCGGCCCGCCGTGCCGCCACGCAAGCCCTGCCCGTCGGCTTCAGCGTGACGAACGACTTCACCGCCCTGGTGACCCGCGGCTCGCCGACCGACATCGGCGCGTACTCGGCGAACTGAGGCCCCTGCTGAGCATGGAAAGCGGCCGCCCGGCAACGGGCGGCCGCTTTTTTCATGGCGCCTGACACGTCTGGTCACTTCCGCCGCCCGCGCGCGGTTGCTTCCCTGCCGAGCAACCCGGACAATCCCGCGGTCTGGTGCTTCGTGGAGGGCCCGGACCAGAGGGTGTTGCCGACATGGCAAGGACGACAATGAGCAAGGACGGCCGGATGACCCAGAACACCGCACGCACGCACGCCCACACGATGGCGACGCTGGGCGTGCTCTTCGCCCTCGCCGGTTGCGGCGGCGGCGCCAGCCCCCAAGGCGTCACCCCGACGCCTTCGCCCACGCCGGCACCGACGCCGACACCGACTCCGACGCCCTCGCCGGCCCCCACACCCGCACCCACACCCACGCCCACCCCGGCCCCTTCCCCGACGCCCACGCCAGCGCCCGCGCCGACCCCGACGCCCGCCACGCAGACGCTCACGCTCAACAACGACGGCGCCGGCACGCTGACCTCGACCACGGCCGGCGCCTCCTGCAGCACCGCCACCTGCAGCACCCAGGTCGCCACGAACAGCTCGGTGACGCTGACAGCCGTCCCGGCCGCCAACTACGGGTTCGGCGGCTGGTCGGGCGGCTGCAGCGGCACCACGACCACCTGCACCGTCACCCTCAGCTCGGCCAAGACGGTGACGGCCAACTTCTCGCCCAAGGTGCCGGTGGCCGGCGTGCCCTGGGTGCGCTACACCGACACCGTCTCGGCGCCCACCACGGGCGGCGAGAACAGCCTCGGGGGCTACCTGTCCATCTTCGGGTCGAACTTCGGCGCGGCCAGCGGCCTGGGCACGACGACCAAGGTCTACATCGGCGGCGCCGAAGTGGCCAACTACCGCTACCTCGGCGCGGCCAAGGTCGGCAGCCAGCTGGGCCTGCAGCAGCTGACCGTGCAGGTGGGCAACCTCGGCGGCGCGGCGGTCGGCACGGCGGTGCCGGTGCTGGTCGTCGTCAACGGCGTGCCCAGCAACGCGGACTCGTCGTTCACGCCCACCAACGGCAAGATCTGGTTCGTCTCGACCACCGGCAACGACGCCACGGGCGTCGCCGGCGACATCGCGCACCCGATGCGCTACATGCAGAACATGACCACGACGACGGGCGCCTACTTCAAGATGGGCGCCGGCGACCAGGTCGTGCTGCGCGGCGGCTCGTACAGCGACACCAACGGCGTCGACACCTCGTGGCTGAAGTTCGGCGCGGGCTCGGCCGCGCGCAACGGCACCGCCAAGGCCTGGATCCACATCACTGCCTACCCCGGCCCGGTCAAGGGCAATGCCATCGAGGACGTGCACTACACGACGCCGTCGGGCATGTCCGGCGGCATCCAGGGCCCGTGGTCGGCCATCGCCGGCACCAGCGGCGAGTACATCGCCGTCTCGAACCTGCGCATGGACGTGGCCGGCGGCGCCGCGCGCGACGCCGCGCCGATCAACTTCCAGTACACCGGCGGCCACTGGCGCGTCGTCAACAACGAGCTCGGCCCGTGGATCGCGGGCTCCTCGGCCATCCTGAACGCCGCCGGCATCTCGGGTCACGGCGACACGATGCTCATCTACGGCAACCACATCCACGACATCGCCGGCCTGTCCGACCTGCAGAACCACGGCATCTACGCCGACACCACGGCCCAGAACTGGGAAGTCGCCTACAACTGGATCAACAACATGACCGGCGGCAGCGCCATCCAGTTCAACGACAACGAGGGCGGCGCCGGCAGCTACGCGCTGCCCCACGGCGGCACCTGGGCGGGCTTCACGGGCATCAGGATCCACCACAACTGGCTGCAGAACGCGGCCAAGTACGGCGTCAACTTCAACGACCAGCAGTCGTCCAAGGCCGGTGCGTACAGCGGGATGATCTGGGACAACGTCATCATCGGCACCGCCCTGCCGCCGCTGCGCATCAACTCGACGCAGCCGACCCAGCAGCTCTGGTTCGCCTACAACACGATCTACGACTGCATGACCACCACCTCGGGCACCGGCAACGGCTACGTGCGCGCCGAGGGCTGGTCGGCCCAGAGCGGGGTCAACAACCTGTTCTACGACAACATCTTCGCGTTCGGCCCGCACACGGTGGCCGGCACCCAGTGGTTCATCGATGCTGGGGGGACGGCGGCCTCGACAACGACCTACTCTTTCAAGAACAATCTGTACTCCGCCGGCTCGCAATTGCCGGACCTGTTCTCGACCATCGGGGATCTGCTCGGCCTGACCGGCGACCCGCTGTTCGCGAGCGTCACCCTCACGTCCCCGAATTTCACGACCGCGTCCGACTCGCCCGCCCGCAAGTCCGCCAAGCAGGCCCTGCCTGCGGGCTTCGTCGTCACCGACGACTTCGCCGGCACCTGGCGCGGCACGGGAACCTCGGACGTGGGCGCCCTCTTCACGCCTTGATGTCCAGCCCTTCCGCACCGCAGACCACCGCCGCTCCCGGCGCCTCCACGCCGGCCGCCGGCCCGGTGCGGCACTTCATCATCACGCGCTTCAACCTGCGCGGCCACGAGGACACGCCGTCCTCGGCCCGCATGATCGACGAGGGCTACCTCGCGCAGCGCCTCGAGCTGTTCGAGCGCTTCTGCCTGCCCACGGTGCGCAGCCAGACCGAGCAGGACTTCAAGTGGCTGGTGCTGTTCGCCGACGACACGCCCGAGCCGGTGAAGGCCCGCGTGGCGAAGTACGCGGCGGACTGGCCCAACCTCGTGCCGGTCTACCTGCCGCGCGGCACCGGCTCGGTCGGCCCGCTGGTGGTGCGCCCTTACCTGGACGCCGGCCCGCAGACGCTCATCACCACCCGCCTCGACAACGACGACGGCCTGGCGCGCGACTACATCGCCAAGGTGCAGCGCCAAGCCCTCACCGGCGAGCGCCTGGTGCTGCAGTTCCGCGCCGGCTACGTCTGGCACAACGACCGCATCTACCTGGACCGCCAGGAGCACAACGCGTTCACCACGCTCGTCGAGCCGCTGCCGCAGGGCAACGCGAGCGAGTTCAACACGATCTACAAGGGCTCGCACTCGGACATCGAGCGCCTGGGCCGCCTGGTCGACGTGGACGACGAGCCCAGCTGGCTGCAGGTGATCCACGGCAGCAACCTCGAGAACTACGTGCGCGGCAGCCGCCAGCGCATCGAGTGCCTGCAGCGCCACTTCGCCGTCGAGATGCCGGCCGCGGCGCGCCACGAGAGCGGGCTGGAGATCGGCCTGGACCGCATCCGCACCTTCGCCACGTCCACCGCGACGCGCGCGGCACGCTCGATCAAGTACCGGCTCGGGCTCTACGACAACGTCAATTGACGGCGGCCGAGGCCGGCGCCGACGCCGGGCCGGCCACCGCGGCCGCCGGAGCCGGCACGGCGCACTGCTGGCCCTGGGCGAGCGACGCCGCGACGCGGCGGAAGCCGTCCGGGCCGAGGTGGGTGTCGTCGGGCAGGTAGAAATCGGGCTGCGCGGCCGCGAGCGTGCGGAAGCAGGCCATCGTGTCCATGCCGAACAGCCCGGCGGCGTGCAGCTCGCGCGTGGCGTTGCTCAAGCGGATGCGCGGCGCGACGATCTCGTCGCGGTAGACCGACGACTTGTCGGGCATCACCAGCATCGAGAACTTCTGCCCGCTGGCGGCGAACGCGGCCTTCTCCGCACCCAGGCCGGCCAGCGCGTTGGCCAGCTGCGTCGGCGTCCAGTCGTTCTTGGCTTCGTCGTCGGCGTGGTACAGCAGGCGGTCGGCGCGTCGGTCGGTGAAACGGTCCGAGCGCTTGAGGGCCACGTTGACGGTCTCGCCGGCGCGGTACACGTCCTGGCCGCCCAGGCGCAGCGAGTTCAGCAGCACGCGGGCCTGGTACACGATGTCCAGGCTCAGATCGGGATCGAGCCAGGGCTTCTCGCCCGTCTCCAGGTGGCGGTGGACGGGCACCGGCGTGAACTGCGGGCACTCGGCCATCCGGTTGAAGCGCGCGATGAAGCTGCGCTCCGAGCTCTCGATGAGCACCTGCGCGCCCGGCTTGAGCGTCCTGCCGTGCAGCCACTTCAGCCAGTTGGAGATGCAGCCCACCTGGCCGTACTGGAAGGTCAGCGTGCGCTGGCCGGTCAGGGCCTCGTACTCGCCCTGCCACAGCAGCTTGTTGCTGAACGAGTCGCCCAATACGACGACGTCCGCGTCGGCCAGGTCGACCGTGTTGGGCGCGATGCGCGCCTGGGCCTGCGGCACGCCGGGCCGGTAGTCGCGCTCGGCGAAGCCGCCCACGCGCGCCAGATCGCCGCGGATCGGGCCGAAGCGCAGCGACAGGCCGATGTTCAGGGCGGCGATCAGCACGAAGGTGACGCCGACCCAGCGCAGGAACGCGGCCGGTGCGCGGCGGTCGGTGCCGGCGTCCGCTTGCGGGAGGGAAGTGGTCGTGGACACGGCGGCCTCAGAATTGGAAGTACAGGAACGGGCTGACCTTGCTGATGCTGAAGATCGCCACCGTCAGCATCGCGCCGAACGCCACCGCCGCGCGGCGCGTGAAGATGACGCGCTGCCAGTCGACCGTCAGGCCGCGGCCGATCTCGTACATCTGCGCGACCGAAGGCGCGAAGAAGGCGATCGCGCCGGCGAGCGCGAGCGTCGACATCAGCTTCACGAACGAGTACTGCTCGGGCAGCGGCACGCCCTGGAACAGGTCGTTGAAGTACAGCGCCACCGGCAGGTGCCAGCCTTCGGCCACCGCGCGCAGCGACACCGGCAGCGACAGGCCGTTCAGGCCCAGCAGGCCCGCGTAGATGTGGAGGGCGGTGTGGATGTCGGGCGCGCGGAACAGCACCCACGCGAACACGACGCCCAGGAAGGTGACCAGCCAGCACGCGAAGCGGCCGATCGGCCCGTACTGGCGATCCTCGCCGACGAGGTGGCGCCACGCGTGGTTGATCATCAGGTAGGTGCCGTGCGCGACGCCCCACAGCACGAAGGTCCAGTTCGCGCCGTGCCACAGGCCGCCCAGCACCATCGTGATCCACAGGTTCAGGTAGCGGCGCACGCGCCCGCGCCGGCCGCCGCCCAGCGGGATGTAGAGGTAGTCGCGCAGGAAGGTCGACAGAGAGATGTGCCAGCGCCGCCAGAAGTCGATGATGCTCAGCGACTTGTAGGGCGAGTTGAAGTTCAGCGGCAGGAAGATGTTGAACAGCAGCGAGATGCCGATCGCCATGTCCGAGTAGCCGGAGAAGTCGAAGTAGATCTGGAACGTGTAGGCGAGCACGCCGATCCACGACAGGAACATCATCGGCAGCGTGCCCGCGTGCACGGCGTTGAACAGCACGTCGGCCTGCTCGCCGAGCGGGTCGGCGATCAGCAGCTTCTTGGCGATGCCGATCGCGAAGATGGCCAGGCCGGCGGCGATGCGCGTGACGTTGGCGCGGTACGTGGCGTCGTCGCGGAACTGCGGCATCATCTGGCCGTGGTGCAGCACCGGGCCCGCGACCAGGTGCGGAAAGTAGCTCACGAACAGGAAGTAGTGGACGAGGCGGCGCTCGCGCACCTTGCCCTGGTAGGTATCGACCAGGTAGGCGATCTGCGTGAACGTGAAGAACGAGATGCCGATGGGCAGCAGCACGGCGGCCATCGAGATCGGCGCCGCATGCATCGCGTCGAGCGCCACGTTGAGGTTGGCGACGAAGAAGTTCGCGTACTTGAAGTAGGCCAGCACGCCCAGGTCCACCCCGATGGCCAGCGTCAGCAGGGTCTTGCGCGCGCGGTCGGTGCGCCCGGGCTCGGGCGCCAGCCGCATCCCGAACGCGTAGTTCACGACGATGGAGGCCAGCAGCAGCGGCAGCGCGCGCAGCGTCCAGTAGCCGTAGAAGAACAGCGAGGCCGCCACCAGCCAGCCCGCGGCCCAGGTGCGCGAGAAGCGGGCGATCAGGAAGAAGCCGACGAAGACGATCGGCAGGAACGCGAAGATGAACTGGTACGAGTTGAAAAGCATGGCCTGCGCCCCTCCGGCGGGTCTCCTCGGTGCCCGGGTCTGTCGCCCGGGGTCGTCGTCAGAACGTCAGCTTGTTGGTGGCGGGCCGCACCGGTGCGGCCTCCACTTGCGGTTCGTCCGCGGTCTCGGGTGGCGGGCTGCGCGACTTCATCATCGCCCCGCTGATCCCGGCGATCGTGCAGAGGATGTAGAAGCTCCAGTCCCATTCCTTGGCGTCGAACTGCGCCCGGAAGACCATCGTGATGATGGCGATCATCGTCGCCTTGCGCGTGTTCTGCTCCCACGCCGACGCGATGCGGCCGGTCTTGCGGCCCGTCTCGCGGATGGCGCCCACCAGCATCGCGATGAACGCGCCCACGCCGAGCAGGCCCGACGTGGCCGTCGCGTCGATGAAGGTGTTGTGCGCGTTCTTGCCGCGGTTGTCGTGGCTGATCTCGCCGTACTCGGGCGCGTGCTCGCCGAAGGTGCGGCTGCCCACGCCCAGCAGCGGGTGGTGCAGGATCATGTTGCGGCCGGCGTCCCACAGCTCGAAGCGCGAGGTCTCGGCGTCCTCGGCCGTGTAGCCCTCGCCCTGGTTCGCGGCGCGTGCGGCGTACTGGTAGCCGATGGCCCCGGCGCCCAGCACGCACACGAGCGGGAGCAGGATGATCTGGCTGCGGCGCGTCATCGTGAACATCACGAGCAGCACGATCTCCAGCACCAGCGTGATCATGCCACCGCGCGACAGCGACAGCACGATGCCGACCAGGCTGGCGATGCAGGCCGCCAGCAGCAGCAGGCGCTTGAGCAGGCCCGTCTCGGTGCGCAAGTAGATGAAGAAGAACGGCAGCGTCTGGACGATGATGAACGAGTAGTCGTTGTGGTTCTCGTACATGCCGTAGGCGCCCGCACGGCCGCCGTTGGCCGCCAGCAGGCCCGCGTGCACGCCGTAGATGCCCCAGCAGATGATCCAGAAGCTGCCCAGCATCATTCCCCAGATGTAGCGGCGCAGCATGTCCGGGTTCGCGACGATGCGCACCGACACGAGCGTGAACAGCAGGTAGACCGACCACACGCCGAACTCGGCGATCATCCCGCTGACGCCCGTCGCGTGCACCGAAAGCACCTGCGCCAGGAAGAACACGAACATCCACTTGAGGGCCGGATGGCGCAGCGCGTCCATGCGGTCGTGGCTGGCCGCGCCCTTGAGGCTGGCCACCAGTGCCAGGATGGCGATGACCTGCATCGGCTTGTAGTCGGCCAGCTCCGGCCAGAACACGCCCGGCTGGAAGAAGTTCGCGAAGCTGAAGGCAAAGCTCGTGAGCACCGTCGTCTCCCGCTACGCGCGCGTCACGCCCGCGCGGGCGCGGGCCGGGGGCGACGCGGCGGCCCGGGCCATCATCACGCCTGCTTGCGCTGGCCGCCGCCGGTCAGGCGGCCAAGCCAGCGGCGCGCGAGCGCGCGGTCGGCGGGCGTGAACACGCCGGCGACCGTGCACAGCCCGAGGAACACCACGGAGAACAGCGCGCCCGCGGCCACGAGGCCGATGAACTTGGCCAGCAGGCTTGCGAGTGCGAACCGGGCGACCAGCACCGCCACGCCCGCGCAGGCGAGCACGCGCACGAAGGTGCCCAGCGGCAGCAGCGACGACACGCTGCCGCCCGTGAGCCTGCACGCGAAGACGAAGTAGAACAGCGACAGCAGGTAGGCCGTCGACACCGCCGACAGCGCCGGCCCGTAGAAGCCGATCCAGTGCAGCAGCACGAAGCTGAGGATGACGTGGATCACCGTCACCACCGCGACCACCTGGAAGTTGATCTTGGTGCGTCCGTAGGCCGGCGGCACCGGGCTCAGGATGAACATGTTCAGCGGCATCAGGAACAGGTAGATGCGGAACACGTCGACGCTCTTGGCGTACTGCGGCGTGAACAGCACCGTGATGAACTCGTACGAGAAGCCCAGCAGGAACACGAAGCACGGCAGCACGATCAGCGACAGCTTGCGCACGCCTTCGCGCAGCAGGCGGATCACCTCGTCGTGGCGGCCGTCGCGGATCAGCGCCGGCATCGACGCGCGCAGCACGGTGGCCACCGACGCCTGAAAGATCGCGTCGAGCGGGATCTCGAGCGCGCCGACCGAGTAGATCGCGTAGTCCGACGGCGAGAAGCGCGTGGCCACGATGCCGCGGTCCAGGTAGCCGCCCAGCACGCCCACCAGCGACATCAGCCCCAGCGGCACCGCGTACTCGAGCTGCTCGCGCACGAACCAGTGCTCGCCTGCGGGCTTGCGGATGCCGCCCAGCGGCACGATCAGCCACGCGGTGCGGATGACGAAGCGCACCAGCGCGTACGCGAACAGCGCGGTGACCAGCCCCATCAGGCCGAAGCCCGCGAGCAGCGGCAGCACGAGGATCAGCACGCGGATGATCGTCTCGACGACCTCCGTCAGCACGGCGACGCGGTAGCGGTCGCGCGCGATCATGAACTGCACGAAGTGCTCGGTGGCGATGAGCAGGCCCAGCGCCATCACGTACCAGGGCATCGGCGCGAACATCGCCTGGTTGCCCATCAGGTGCACGATCAGCGGGCGCGCCACCAGCAGGCACATCGCCGTGACGACGCCGCTGGCCAGCAGGATGGCCGATGTCTGGAGCGTGAGCACCTTGTCGCGCGCCAGGTTCTTGCGGTCGTGGAAGTAGTAGACCGAATTGGGCAGGCCCAGCACCAGGATCGCGATGCCCAGCGCGCCGATCAGCGCGAGCTGCTGGTAGGTGCCGTAGTCGGCGCGATCGAGCATGCGCACCAGCACCATCGGCGTGATGAAGCCGACCGCGTACTTGACCAGGTTGGCGCCGATGAGAAAACCGGCCTTGTCGGAAAGCGATGCCATCGCAGCTGTGAATCCCTCGTGCGGCGCGTGTCCTCGCCGACGCCGGGCGCCGGTGAACCATCTGCCGCGCGGACTCGTGCCGCACCAGCCCGGCCGGTGTTCTGTACTGAAGGCAGCCAGTTTATTCGAGCACCAGTAAAAAGTTGCGGCAAACGTATCACCATCTTGGGGGAGCTTGGCCGTTTTTCGCGCTTTTTGGAGGTGCCGTGTGCCAAACTAGCGGCAGGAGTGGGAAGTCAGATGAGGGTTCTGTATCACCACCGGACCCAGGGCGAAGAGCCGGAGTCGATCCACATCGAGTCCATCGTGGCCGCTCTCAGGGCGCTGGGGCACGAAGTGCGCATCGTCGGGCCGGTCGACATCGAGCATCGCGAGGCCGCAGCGACGGCCGCGGCCGCCGCGAAACCGCGCAAGCCGAGCCGCCTCGTGCGCATCAAGCAAGCCGTACCTCGCAGCGTATTCGAACTGCTGCAGATCGCGTACAACGCGGTGGCCTGGCGGCGGCTCGATCGCGCCGTGCGCGAGTACAAGCCCGACTTCATCTACGAACGCTACGCGCTGTACGCATTCGCGGGCGGCATGGTGGCGCGCCGCCACGGCATCCCGCTGATCCTCGAGTGCAACACGCCCTACGCGCAGGCCTGGGCCAAGTACTACGGCCTGCACCTGCCGCGCCTGGCGCGCTGGCTCGAGGCGCGCACGCTGCGCACGTCCGACCACGTCATCACGGTGACGCACGCGCAGGGCAAGCTGCTGCAGCAGATCGGCGTGCGTCCCGAGCGCCTGACGGTGTCGCACAACGCCATCGACCCGGCCTGGTTCAGCCAGGAACGCCAGCACGATCCGGCGCTGCGCGAGCGCCTGGGCCTGCAAGGGCTGGTGATCGGCTTCGTGGGAACGATGAACCGCTGGCAGGGCATCCCCAAGTTCGCCGAGGTGATCCCCAGCGTGCTCGCGCGCCATCCCGACGCCAGCTTCCTGTTCGTGGGCGACGGCGAGTTCCGCCAGCCGCTGGAGGACCTGTGCCGGCAGGCCGGCACGCTGGATCGCGTGAAGTTCGTCGGCCGCCAGCCGCACGACAAGGTTCCCGGCTTCGTCGCCTCGATGGACATCGCCGTGCTGCTCGATTCCAATTCGTACGGTTCGCCGATGAAGATCTTCGAGTACTGGGGCATGGGCAAGCCCGTGGTGGCCCCCAGCGTCGCGCCGGTGCTCGAGGTGATGCGCGACCGCGAGACGGGCCTGCTGATCGAGCCCGGCAACGCGGCGCAGCTGGCCGACCGCATCGTCGAGCTGGCCGCCGACCCGGCCCTGCGCGCGCGCCTGGGCGCGGCCGGTCGCGCCTGCGCGACGGCGCACCACACCTGGCGCAACAACGCCGAGCAGATCGTCGCCGCGCAGGCGGCCCTGACCGAAGTTCCTGGAGATTCGCCCGTGAAGGTGCGCCCCTGATGGCCCGACGACTCGACCTCTGGCTGCCGAGCTACGTGCTCGGCGCAGCGTCGCGCGCACGCGCCAAGCGTGAGCGGCGCGGCAAGCTGACGCACGTCTTCTTCCTGATCTGCGACCACTACGAGCCGCGCCACAAGGCCACGCGCGAAGGCCAGCCGCAAGAGCGCGTCGCCACTTGGAAGCGCGACTACCCGGCGTTCCAGCAGCGCTGCGTGGATGCCTTCGGCCACGCGCCGCTGCACAGCTGGTTCTACCCGCCGCACCACGGCTCCGAGCACCTGCCGCAGTTGTCGGCGATGGCGCATGCCGGCGGCGGCGAGATCGAGCTGCACTACCACCACAGCAACGACACCGCCGAGACGCTCACGCGCGACCTGAAGGCGACGCTGGCGCTGTACCACCGCCACGGCCTGCTGCTCGAATCGGGCGAGCCGCCGCGCACCGCGTTCGGCTTCGTGCACGGCGACTGGACGCTGGACAACGCCTGCAACGGGGCCTACTGCGGCGTCAACGGCGAGCTGAGCCTGCTGGCGGGCCTGGGCTGCTGGGGCGACTTCACGATGCCCTCGGCCAACGAGGCGCAGACGCGCAAGATCAACTCGATCTACTACGCCGAGGACAGCCCTGAGCGCTGCAAGTCTCACGACCACGGCGCCGACGCCGCCGTCGGCCAAGGCGATCGCGCGGGCTTCTGGCTGATGCAGGGCCCGCTGGCCATCAACTGGCGCGCGCCCGGCTATCCGCGGGTCGAGAACGCCAGCATCACGACGCCCAACTGGGGCCGCCCCGACCGCGTGCGCTCGTGGCTGGACTGCGGCGTGCACGTCAAGGGCCGCCCCGAGTGGCTGTTCATCAAGCTGCACACGCACGGCGCCGTGGAGCGCGACTTCGACGCGCTGTTCGGCCAGAAGGCGTTCCAGATGCACCAGACGCTCAACGAGATATGCAACGACGGGCGCGACTACCAGCTGCACTACGTCACCGCGCGCCAGGCCTACAACCTCGCCAAGGCCGCCGAGCGCGGCCTTGGCGGCGACCCGCGCCAGTGGCTGGACCTCGTCATCGACAAGCCCGCCACCGCCTTCTACGCCCTGCCGCAGCAGCACGACCTGGCCGCCTGCACCGCGCGCCGCCTGCGCCTGTCGGGCATCGACGGCGACGCCACGCTGTCGACCACGGTCGGCGCGCTGCGCGAGGCCCACGGATCGTTCGCTGCGTTCGACCTGGACGCCGGCGAGGCCCCCGCCACGTCCGGCACGATCGCGATCACGCCGCGCGGAAGCGGGCAGACGCAGCTCGCCTTCGCGCACCCCGTCGAGCTCGCGTCCGAGTCCGGCAGTGCGCGCGCCGACATGATCGACGCCGCCGGCACCCGCTGGCGCGTCCAGCCGGCCGCCGACGGCCTCCTGCGCCTGCGCTATCGCGAACGCGCCACCCTGGCGGCCTGAGAGAGAACCCGCATGACCATCCTCTTCTGGGCGTCGCTGCTGCTCATCATCCATCCGTACGTCACGTACCCGCTGACGCTGCGCCTCTGGCGTGCGCTGCGGCCGCGTCCCGTGCAGCGCGCGCCGCACGAGCCCCCGGTCAGCGTGCTGATCCCGGCCTACAACGAGGCCGACGTCATCGCCGCCACGCTCGAGGCGCTGCTGCTGCAGGACTACCCGAAGGACAAGCTGCAGATCCTGGTGGTGTCCGACTGCTCGGACGACGGCACCGACGAGATCGTGCGCGGCTACGCCAACCGCGGCGTGGAGCTGCTGCGCCAGCAGGAACGCGGCGGCAAGGCGCTGGGGCTGAACGCCGCGGTGCGCCAGGCGCGCGGCGACGTCGTCATCTTCTGCGATGCCAATGCCCGCTTCGCGCCCGGCGCGGTGCGCAGCTTCGCGCAGAATTTCGCCGACCCGTCGGTGGGCTACGTCACCGGCCAGCTCGAGCTCGAGGCCGCGGGCGACGTCATCGCCGGCGGCGGCGCTTACCTGCGCTTCGAGGAATGGCTGCGCGCCTCCGAGAGCGCCGTCGCGTCGGTCATCGGCGTCAACGGCGGCTGCGACGCGATCCGCCGCGAGCTGTATTCGGACATCCCGCGCGAACTGATCACCGACTTCGTGCTGCCGCTGCGCGTGATCGCGGGCCGCCACCGCGTCGTGCTCGATGCCGAGGCGAAGTCGCGCGAGACGGCCAACACCGAGCTGCAGGCCGAGTTCTCGATGCGCGTGCGCGTCGCGCTGCGCGCGCTGCAGGGCCTGGTGCACATGCGCCGCCTGCTCAACCCGCTGCGCTACCCCGCGGCGGCCTACTGCCTGGTGTCGCACAAGGTGGTGCGCTACCTGGCGTACGTGTTCCTGGTGACGGCGCTGGTGTCGAACCTGGCGCTCGCGGCGAGCCAGCCGTTCTACCAGGTGCTGCTGCTGGGCCACCTGGCCTGCTACGCGCTGGCCGCCTGCGGCCTGCTGGGCATCGGCCGCAAGCAGCTGGGCATCGCCTGCGTGGCGCCGGCCTACCTGCTGGTGAGCTACTGGGCGTTCGCGATCGCCAGCTGGCGCTTCCTGCGCGGCCAGACGATGGCCACGTGGCGCCCGCGCGCCGGCTGAGCGAGGCTCAGGCCGGCGTGGCGTGGGCCACCGCGCGCGGCGCCTGCGCGGCGAGCGCGTCGATGGCCTGCAGCATCTCGACGAACACGTCGCGCGTGGCCGCAGGCGACAGGTCGTAGGGGTCGCGCATCTCCATCGCGCCGGCCGGACGGAACAGGCCCAGCAGCGTGGTCTTGCCCATCGCCTGCGGGAACTCGCGCTGCATGCGCTCCAGGTGGCTCACGTCCATGCACACGATCAGGTCCGCGCGCGCCACCTCCGCGGGCGTGACGCGGTGCGCGCGCGCCCGCGCCAGGTCGACGCCCAGCGCCTGCGCCGTCTGCACCACGTGCGGCGGGCTCGGGCGGCCGTCGTGCGACAGGAAACCCGCGCTCGCCACCGCCACGCCCGCCAGCCGTTGCGCCGCGGCGACCTCGGCGAACGGGCTGCGGCACAGGTTGCCCAGGCACAGGAACAGCACCGAGCCGACGGGCCGCGTCAGCGCGCCCTCGCCGCGGGCCAACGTCGCGTGATGCTTGCGTGCGCGCGCCTGCGCGGCGCGCCTGGCGACGCGTTCGGCCAGGCCCGCGAAGCGCTTGTGCACCAGGTGCGCGAGCTCCTCGCGCGCGATCGCCGAATCGCGCCACGACCAGCCGTCCCAGGTCTCGCGGCCGGTCAGCACGCGCAGCCAGCCGACCGCGGCGCGCCAGGGCGAGGACGTCAGCAGCATCGGGTCGCGCCGGTCGGCGCGCAGGTTGTCGATGAACCACTGGATGTCGTTGGACAGGTTGCGTGCCGTCACGCCCACGCGCCAGCCGCGCTGGGGCGCCAGCGGCTCGCCGGTGGCCAGCGCCAGCAGGCCGCGCGGGATCGGCACGCCGGCCGCGATCGTCAGCGGCAGCGAGCCCCACAGGCGCGGATTGATCTCCATCAGGTGGACGCCGCCCTGCGCGTCGCGCCGCCATTCGACCATCGCCACGCCGTGCCACTGCAGGCGATCGAGCAGGCGCTGCGTCATCGCCACCAGCTCGGGCTCCGGCCCCGCGGCACGGCGCAGCGTGCTCGCGCCGCCGGTCAGCGGCCACTCGTGCAGGCGCTCGTGCACGAAGTGCCAGGCCATGCGGCCGCGGTCGTACAGCACCTCGACGCCCACGCCGCGCCCGGGCACCCAGGCCTGCTCCTGCACGGGCGTGTCGGGCAGCCAGGAGGCCAGCGTCAGCGCGCGCGCCGCCTCGTCGTGCACCACGGCCACCGCCAGCGACGCCAGCCGGCCGCCGCGCACCACCTTGCTGCGCACGGGCTTGAGCACCACCGGCCAGGCGGCGGGCGGACGGCGCACCTCCTCGGGCAGCGGCACGTCGCGGGCGCACTGGGCCATCTCGCGCGTGGCGGGCACCGGCAGGCCCAGCTCGCGCGCGATGCGGGCGGTGCGGGACTTGTCCAGCGCCGCATCGAGTGCATCGTCCGACGGCAGCACCGCCTTGCGCCGCACCGGATGGTCCTCGGGCAGCGCGCGCAGCCAGCGCAGCGACGCCTCGGTGGTGGGCACCACCAGCGCGAAGCCGAAGCGCGCATCGAGCTCGACCAGCCAGGCCACGCCGTCGGCCAGCGGCTCGGCCGCGGGCTGCACATGGACACGGTGGCACCAGCGCGAGCGTTCGGCGGGCGCGCCCAGCCGGCGCACGGCGACGTGCACGCGATGGCCGGCGGGCCCGAGCGATTGCAGGCAGGCGGTGCCGACGCGGCTGTCGGCATCCAGCAGGAGGACGGTGTGCAAGATCAGGGAACTGGTGGAGTGGAAGCGGCGTGTCCGGATCGGCACGCCATCGTGGCGCCCGGATTATGCGTGCCGGCCGAGCAGGCGTTCGGTCATCGGCCGCCTGGCTTGCGCGAGGCTGTGCGAGCGGCCGGGAGCTTGCCGGCCCCGGCCGCGCCGCGTCAGCCGTTCGGCCAATGCATGCGCCAGGCCATCGTCGGCAGGCTCGCCGCCGCGGGGATGCGCATCAGGCGGTGCAGGTCGCTCGAGGGCTGGGCGAGGCCGTAGTTGGTAGTGATGGCGGCGCGGTAGCTGCGCGACACGTGCGCGTAGACGCGTTCGTCGTGCGACCCGTTCGGGTAGCAGAACAGGTCGACCGGGCGGCCCAGGCGCTCCTCGAGGACGCGCCGGCTCTCCTGGACCTCGTGCGCCAGCGCATCGTCGCCGATCGTCGGCAGGATCGGATGGCTCAGCGTGTGCGAGCCGATCGTGATCAGCGACGGGTCGAGCTGGCGCACCTGCTCCCAGGTGATCGGATCGTAGTGCTCGTGCTCCTGCGGCGTCGGCACGAAGCCCGGCGTGCGCGCGCGCAGCGCGGCCTCCGCGCGCTCGCGGTCGGCCAGCGGCAACTGCTTCATGCGCTGCACCAGCAGCTCGATGGCGTCGGTGCGCATCTGCATCTGGGCCTGCGCGAACTCGCCGCGCTCCGAAGGCGTCATGCGCTTGAGGCGCGCGCGCGCCTCCTGGTTCCAGATCCAGCGCCGGCCGTCGATCAGGTCGGGGCAGATGAAGAAGGACGCGGGCAGGCCCAGGCGCCGGAGCACCGGCCAGGCCTGCTCGAAGTGGTTGCCCAGGCCGTCGTCGAACGTCAGCGCGACCTCGCCGCGCGCGTCGGGCGTGCGGCCCTGCTCGATGCCCAGAACGACATCGGCCAGGGACACGACGCGAAAGCGCTCGGCCATCCAGCGCAGGTTGGCCTCGAAGGCCTCGACGGGCATGTGCGCGTCGCCGACGCCGTGGAACATGATGACGCGGTACGCGCGGCGGCTGCGCGCGGCCAGCGTCGACAGGCCGGTGGCGAATGCGAACGAGTGGATCTGGCGGGCGAAGATCATGCGGGATCCCCCACCATCGCGCTCGCGGCCGGCGCGGCGCACTCGGCACGCAGCACGGCCAGCACCTCGTCCAGCCGTTCATCGAGATAGAAGTGCCCGCCCGCGAAGCGGTGCGAGCGCAGCGGCTGCGTCGTGCAGTCCTGCCAGTGCGACATGCGCTCGGCCGTCGCCCACCCGTCGCCGTCGCCGCCGAGCGCGACGACCGGCAGCGGCAGCGCGGCGACCGCGTCGGGACGATGCCGGTCCAGCAATGCGAGGTCGGCGCGCAAGGTCGGCATCGCCAGTTCGAGCAGTTCCGGCGTCTGCAGCACCTCGACGGGCAGGCTGCCGAACTCGCGCTGAACCACCTCCAGCACCTGTGCGTCGGACAAGGCCTCCAGGTTCCAGTCCGGGAACGGCCGGTGCGGGGCCTGCCGGCCCGAGACGAACAGGCGATCGGGCAGCGGCGCGCCGAGCGCGCGCAGGCGGCGCGCGAGCTCGTAGGCGACGAGCGTGCCCATGCTGTGGCCGAACAGGGCGACGGGCCGATCGAGCAGCGGGCGCACGACGTCGACCAGCGCGTCGACGACCGCGTCGACATCGGTCAGCGCCGGCTCGCACAGCCGGTTCGCGCGGCCAGGCAGCTGCACCGCGCAGACATCGAATTCCGGCAGGCGCGCGGGCCACAACCGGAACGCCGCTGCGCCGCCACCGGCGTGGTGGAAGCAGAACAGCCGACGCGCGGCGTCCGTCCGAGGTGCAAGGCGTTGGAGCCAAATGCTCACGATGGGCTTCCGGAGGCGGCGAATGGAACCGTTTCACCGAGGCCTCGCGTTCCGCTCAACGCACTCCCCCCGGCGGCGAGCGTCGCATGGTTCGCGCACCCGCCTTGTCCTTTTTTCTGATCATAGACCTTAGCTCAACTTGAACGCGGAGGCATTCCCCATTAGTGGCTAGTCGACAGTTGCGCAAGCGCCGCAACCCAGCCCGGCGCGACGTCGACGTCGAACACCCGCAGCCGCTGCGGCCCCGAAATGGTGGAGACGCACACTTCCTGCTCGCCCTGCGCGCCGCTCACGGCGAAGGACGACGGCTCGATGTGCAGGCCGGTGCCCAGCGCCTTCAGGCAGGCCTCCTTGCGCGTCCAGCGCCGCAGGAACGCGAGCGAGCGATCGTCGGGCGCGAGGGCCTCGAGCTCGTGGCGCTCGTGCAGGGTCAGGCACTGGCGGGCCAGGCCGTCCAGGTCGGACAAGGGCCGCACGCGCTCGAGGTCGACGCCGATCTCGCCGTCGTCGGCCAGCGCCACCAGCGCGAGCTCCTCGCAATGGCTCAGGCTGAAGGCGCAGCGCGGCGCGTCGGCCAGATAGGGCTTGCCGTACGGGCCGGCATCGATCGCGAGCGCGCCCGCATCGCGCGCGGTGCGCTGCGCCAACAGCCGCCGCAGTGCCACGTGCGCCGCCACGTAGCGGCCGCGGTCCCGCTCGAAGTGGAAGCGCGCCGAACGCGCGCGCTCGTTCGCGTCCAGGAGCGCGAGGCCCGCATCGTCCGTCGCTTGCGCGAGGCTCACACGCCACAGCTCGAACGGCGGCGGGACGGCGAGGCGGGTCGGTTCGGTCGACATGGCGATGGGCGGCGGCAAGCCCGGGATTGTCCGCCTTGGACCGGCGGATCGCGCCATGAAAACTCGACGCGAGCGCGCAGCCTTTCACGCCGCGGCTGCGGCGATACTGGCGGCATGGTCCGCGCAGGGACGCGGAAGGAGGAGCCCCCGTGTCGTCATCGAAGCGCCGCCTGGCCATGCTGGCCGCGGCCGCCATCGCCGGCGCCTGCGCCGTCGCCCTCGCGCTGCCGGCTTCGCGCCATGCGCTCGTCGAACACGTGCCGCCGGACGTGCTCGTGCAGCTGAACGGCCTGCGCTTTGGCTATCGCGTCGATCGCGACGTGCGGCTGAAGATGCCCGACGGCACGGAGCTGGCGGCCAGCGTGTACCTGCCGCGGGTGCATGATGCACGGCTCGCCACCGTCCTGATCCGCCTGCCTTACGGCCGGCGCACGTACCCCCCGTCGCTCAACGCCGCCGAACGCTTCGCCCGCGCCGGCTACGCCGTCGTGCTGGAAGACCTGCGCGGCACCGGCGAATCGCAGGGCCGGCTGCTGCCCTACGAGCACGCGATCGGCGACGGCAGCGCCACCCTGGACTGGATCGTCGCGCAACCGTGGTCCAACGGGCGTGTCGGCACCTGGGGCTGCTCCGCGCTCGGCGAGACCCAGTACGTGCTCTCGCGCACCCACCACCCCGCCCTGCGCGCGCTGGCCCCGTCGGGCGCGGGCGGCGCGATCGGCAGCGCCGCGGGGCGCTACAGCTATTTCGGTGTCTACGAAGGCGGTGTGTTCGAGCTTGCAAGCGGCTTTGGCTGGTTCGTCGAGTACGGCATGAGCGATCCCCACGCCCCGCCGCTGCAGCCGTTCGACATCGCCGCCGCGCTTGCAGGACTGCCCGTGGCCAGCCTCGTGCAGCGCCATCGGCCGGGCTCCAACGGCTACGACGAGTTCATGCGCCTGGGCCCGACCGACGAACGCTGGCACGCACTCGGCTACCTGGCCGACGCCGATGTCCCGCCGCAGCCCACCTTCGAGCTGAACACGTGGGGCGACCAGGGCGTGGGCGATACCCTGGCATTCGATGAATCGCTGCGCCGGCGGGCGCAGACCGGCGCGATCACGCTGCCCGAACGGCACGTGGTCATCGGCCCGGGCAACCACTGCCACGTGAATGAGGCGGGCTCGGGCGACACGGAGATGTTCGGCGAGCTCTCCGTGCGCAACGGCGACCCGCAGGCGTTCGACCTGTCGCTGCGCTGGTTCGACAAGTGGCTGCGCGATGCAGGCGACGGCCTCGCCGCGCTGCCTCCGCTGCGCTACTTCATGCTGCGCGAGGATCGCTGGCACGACGCCTCGCACTGGCCGCCCGCCGAAGCGACCTTGCAACGCTGGTACCTCGACAGCGGCGGCCACGCCAATGGCATTGCCGGCGACGGGCTGCTCGCGCCGGCCGCGCCCGCGCGCGCCGCGAGCGACGCGTTCGATTACGACCCGAACCACCCGGTGCCCAGCCGCGGCGGGCCCGTCTGCTGCACCGGCGACCCGGCCGATCGCGCGGGGCCGGCGAGCCAGGCGGAAGTGGAGGCACGCACCGACGTGCTGGTCTACACGTCGCCGGTGCTGCAAACGCCGCTGCGCATCGCGGGGCCGCTGCGCGCCATGCTGACGGTATCGTCGTCGGCACCGGATACCGACTTCGTCGCCCGCCTCGTCGACGTCGCGCCGGACGGAAGCACCCTGTCGATCCAGGAGGGCGCGTTGCGCGCCCGCTACCGCGAGGGCATGGACAATCCAAAGCTGCTCACGCCCGGCCAGCCGGTCACGCTCAGCGTCGACATGCGCTCGATCGCATGGCGAGTCAGCGCGGGCCATCGACTGCGGCTGGACGTCACCAGCAGCAGCTTCCCGCGGCTGGAGCGCAACCTCAACACCGGCGGCGACAACGTCCGCGAAACGCGCGCGCTGGTCGCCACCAACCACGTGCTGCACGGCGGCGCGGCAGCGTCCTACGTCGAACTGGCCTTGCTGCCGGCCGATGCGCCGAACAATCCCTGAACCCAGTCGCCCACGGTGGCAATCAGCTTGCGCTGCGCGGCCACGGTGCTGAGCGTGTGGTCGAGCTCGGGCAAGTAGTCGTGGCGGCTGTGCTGCAGGAACGCAGCGCCGCGGAACTTGTCGTGCCACTGCTCGGCGTAGTTGAAGTAGCGCACGAAGCTGCCCGAGTGCAGGGTGTAGACGGCCGTGCCACGCGCCACGAGCGCGTCCATCGCGGCCCGGAATTCCTCGGGCGACGGCTGCACTGGCTCGTCGGATTCGACTGCGCTGACCTGATGCGCCGGCTGTCGGCGCACGATCCAGTCGATCGGCTTGCGCAGCACCGCCGACCAGGGCAGCGCACGGAAGCGCTTGAGGCGGCGCATCACGTGCGTCTTGAACGTCGGGTAGACATAGCCGTCGAACATCAGCAGTCCCACCACGCGAGAATCGACCTGGGCCAGCCGGTAGCCGTGGCGCGCGCCGGAGCACAGGCCGAACAGCACGAAGCGGCGGATGCCTTCGCTGCGCTCGAGGTGATCCATCGCCGCGCGCAGGTCGGCCACGGCCTGGTCGGTGGAGTTGACGCCGGCAGCGTCGGCGGACACGGGGCTATCGCCCAGCCCGGACAGGTCCATGCGCAGCGCCGTGAAGCCACGCGCCGCGAGCGCGCGCGCCAGCTTGACGTTCAGGCGGTGCGGCCCGATGCGATGCACGACGCCGGCGTTGAACAGCAGACACGCCGGCTGGTCAGGCGCGGCGTGCGCGGCGGGGGCGACGACACCCAGCAGGCGCTCGCCGGGGCCGAAGCGGACGATGCGTTCCATGGGCTCAGTCACGGATGGACGCCGTCAGCAGCGCCAGCGCCTGCGCGGGCACCAGCGGGGTGTTGCGGCTCTCTTCGGCCGTCCAGTCGAACGAGTGATCCAGCGGGCGGAAGCGCCGCGCTGGCTGCGTCTCGAACGTGCGGAACCACGTCTGCACGGCCTCGTCGCTCGCGCGCGCGATCACGTCGACGCCGACCCCGGGCGGCAGCGGGAAGCTGTGCGCGCCGATCTTGCCGACCTGGCGGCGCAGCGTCGGCGACATGCCAAAGCCCATTGCCTCATCGGTGAAGGCCTGCGGGTCGTGGGCCAGCGCGCTGCGCCAGCCCGGGTCGGGCAGGCTGTAGGCAAGCTCCAGCGTCTGCACGTGGCTCGTGCGCAGCAGCGCCAGGTAGGCCGCGCCGTCGACCACGGGATCCCAGAGCACCAGCTTGGCGATCGCCGACATGCCGACCGCGGCACGCGCGACGATCACGGCACCCAGGCGCGCACCCACGCACACCACGCGCCGCGAGCCGCTGCGTCGAACGAGTTCCTGCAGTGCGGTGCGGGTGTCCGCGACCCAGCCATCGAGGTCGCCGGCATCATCCTCGCCGAGCGAGTCGCCGGTGCCGAAGTAGTCGAAGCGCATGACCGGCACACCACTCCCGGCCAGGCGATCGGCCAGCACACGGTACAACCGGTGACCGCGCACGGCCTCCTGGCCGAACGGGTTGCAGAGCAGCGCCGCCACGTCGGACGGTGCACCGTCGGCGGCGGGATGGAACAGTCCGAACAGGGTGCGCTCGGACGATCCGAAGTGGAACGGCGTCATCGGCGGCGGTCGTTGGGAATCGGGGCGCGCGGTCCGCGCGCCGGCGCGGGGACGCTCATTTTCGGCCCTTGTCGCCGCGGCCGAACAACCGGCCCAGCAGGCCGACGCGCGCGGGTTCGTCAGTCTGGGCGGCTGGCGCCGCGGTGGCGGCATTGGCCGGTGCCGCCTGCTTGGCTGCGTCGGGGTTGGCGAGCTGGGCCAGCGTCTCGTAGAAGTAGCGGCGCGCGTCGATGCGGAAGCCGAACGCGCGGCCGGCGTCCTCGACCGCGCGCATCGCCAGCAGCGAGTGGCCGCCGAGGTCGAAGAAGTTGTCGCGTGCCGTGATCGAGCCGACCTCGATGCCCAGCACGTTCGCCCAGATCGCGGCGAGCTTGCGTTCGTGCTCCGACGCCAGGCCGTTGGCCGCAGGCGCCGGCGCCGCTTCCGCCGCGGGGGCGGCCGGCGCATGCGGCGCGGTGGCCGACGCCGTGGCCTCGGCCATCAGTGCCGACAGCGACACCGCCGGATCCGCCGCGATGCGACGCAGCACCGCCAGGTAGCGATTGCGCAGCGCCACCGCGGTCTCGTGGTGGTAGAGATCGGCGTTGTAGGTGATGCCGCCCTCGAGTCCGTCGGGCACTTCCATCAGCCACACGCCCAGGTCCTCGGACGCGCCCTTCTGGAAGATCGGGATGCCTTCGTGCTTCAGGCCGCCCCACTCGCGCTTGCGTTCGCGCGAGTCCTGGAACGAGAACAGCGCCTGGTACAGGCCGCCGTTGCGCGCGCGGGCCGCCATGCTGGAATCGGACACCAGGCGGACGAACGGGATCTCCTGGTTGTCCATCGCCTCGATCATCTCGCCCTTGAGCTTGCCCACCAGCTGGCCGATGGACTGCGACGGCTCGATGTCGAATTGCATCGGCAGCAGGTTGATGAAGTAGCCCATCACGCCCTCGAGCTCGGGCGACAAGCGGCCGCGCACGGGCATGCCCAGCACCACTGACGGGCTGTCGTGCGCCGCGGCGAGCATCACCGCGTACGCCGACATCGTCAGCATGCTCAGCGTGACGTCGTGGCGGCGCGCGGCGTCGCGCAGGCGCTCGGTCATGTCGCGCGCGATCTGCACGCGCTCGGTGGCGCCCACGCCGATGCTGCCGGGCAGGCGCGGCTTGTCGGTCGGCGGCGCCTTGGGCACCGGCGACTTCGCGAGGCGATCCTTCCAATACTGCAGCTGGCGCGCGGCCTCCGGCCCCTGCTGCCACTCGGCCAGCGAGCGCGCGAAGTCCGCGAACGTGACCCTGGGCGCCGGCAGCTCGACCGGCTTGCCGGCGATGAGCGCGCCGTACACCGCCGCCATCTCCTCGTAGAAGATGTCGAACGACCAGCCGTCCCAGATGATGTGGTGGGTCATGAACAGCAGGACGTGATCCTGCGGACCGAGCTTGTAGAGCGCGGCGCGGAACATCGGTGCGCTTGCGATGTCGATCGGCGTGTCGACGATCGCCTGCATCCGCTCCATCAGTTGCACTTCGCAGCGTTCGTGCGCCGACAGGTCCTCGAACGGCAGCACGAAGTGGATGTCGTCGTCGATCTGCTGCACGAAGCCCTGGCCGTCGGCGGCGAGCGCGATGCGCGTGCGCAGCACCGGCTGGCGGCGCACGATCTCGCGCAGCGCGCGCTCGAACAGCGCCACGTCCATCGCGCCGGTCAGGCGGTGGGCGGACGGCGTGTTGAAGGTCACGCGGCCGGGCGTCAGCTCCTCCATGAAGCGCATGCGCTCCTGCGCCAGCGTGAGCGGCGCGACGGACTGCACGGCGTCGTGGCGGATCTGGCCGCGTGCCGGCGCGGCCACCTGCTGCGCCTTGCCGATCGCGGCGGCGATCGCTTCGGCCGTCGACGACTCGAACAGCGTTCGCAGCGGCAGCTCGACGCCGAACTCCTTGCCCAGGCGCGTGGTCAGGCGCATCGCCAGCAGCGAGTGGCCGCCGAGGGCGAAGAAGTTGTCGGTCACGCTCATGCCCGGCAGGTTCAGCACGCTCTCCATCGCGGCCAGCACCTGGCGCTCGACGTCGTTGCGCGGCGCGACGCGCGCCGGCGCCGCGGCGGCCGCGGGCGCGGCGGCGCCGCCAGGCTTGGGCAGCGCGTGGCGGTTGAGCTTGCCGTTGTGCAGCTCGGGCAGCTTGTCCATCGTCACGAAGTGCTGCGGGATCATGTAGGTCGGCAGCGACTCGGACAGGTGGCGACGCAGTTCGCGGTCGTCGGGCGCGCTGCTCTTGGGCACCAGGTACGCGACGATGCGCACGTCGCCCGGGTTGTCCTCGCGCGTGACGGCGGCCACGCGGGCGATCGCGGGATGCCGCAGCAAGGCGGACTCGATCTCGCCCAGCTCGATGCGGTAGCCGCGCACCTTGACCTGGTGGTCGATGCGGCCCATGCACTCGAGGATGCCGTCGGCGCGCCAGCGGCCGAGGTCGCCCGTCTGGTACCAGGTCGACGGGTGCGACACCGGGCTCGCGTCGGCGGGCGGCTGGGCGAAGCGCTGCCCGGTGAGCTCGGGGCGGTTCAGGTAGCCGAGCGTGACGCCTTCGCCCGCGATGTAGATCTCGCCGACGACGCCGATGGGCAAGAGCCGCAGGTTCTTGTCGGTGATGTGGATCTGCGTGTTCTCGATCGGACGGCCGATCGGCACCGGGCCGTCGACGTGCGTGACGTGCTGCATCGTCGACCACACCGTGGTCTCGGTCGGCCCGTACGCGTTCCACAGCTCGCCGATGATGGGGATCAGCTGCTGCGCGAGCTCCGGCGGCAGCGGCTCGCCGATGCAGATCGCCTTCAGGTCCTTGTTGCCGGCCCAGCCGGAGGCCACCAGCATGCGGTAGGTCGACGGCGTGCCGTCGATCAGGTCCACGCGCTCCTGCTCGATCAGCGCGCGCAGGCGCTGGCCGTCCATCGCCTGGCTCTTGTCGGCCAGGATGATGCAGGCGCCGAAGGTCAGCGGCGCGATCAGCTCGGAGACGGCGATGTCGAACGACAGCGTCGTGACGGCGAGCACGCGCGACTGCGCGGTCATCGCCGGCGCCTGGCGCAGGCTGGCCATCAGGTTGACGACGGTGCGGTGCGGCACCCGCACGCCCTTGGGGGTGCCGGTGGAACCCGAGGTGAAGATCGCGTAGCAGACGTCGTCGACGGCGCCCTTCTGCGTCCACGGCGCGGTGCTGGGGGCGATCGTGTCGACCGCCAGGCGCCGTGCGGCCGCGAACGGCCAGTCGCCGGTGATGCTGGCGTCGCTGAGCACCACCTCGAGCGCGGCGTCCTGCGCCATGAATTCCAGGCGCTGGCGCGGCAGCTCGGGATCGAGCGGCACGTAGCCCGCGCCGCTCTTCATCACGCCCAGCAGCGCGACCAGCATGTGCTCGTTGCGGCCGCAGCTGATGCCCACCAGGTCGCCCTGCCCGATGTCGCGGCGCGCGAGCTCGAGCGCGAGGCCGTTGGCGCGCGCCTCGAGGTCGCCGTAGCTGAGCTTGCGGCCGTCGCTGACGACGGCGATCGCCGCCGGCGTCGCGCGGGCGCGGCGCGAGATCAGCGTGTCGACGCGTGCCGTGCGCTCGTAGTCGAAGTCGGTCGCGTTGAAGCGGTCGAGCATCGCGCGCTCGGCGGCGGTCGGCTTGAGCGCGTCGGCGACGACGATCTCCGGCGTCGCCACGCAGCGCGCCAGCGCCTCCTTGTACAGCTCGAGCCAGCGCCGCACGGTCGCGCCGTCGAACAGCGCGGTGTTGTACTGGCACTCGAGTCGCAGGCCTTCGGGGCCCTGCGCGACGTTGAGGAACAGCTCGAAGTTCTCGTAGCGGCGCGGGTTGCCCACCACCTGCACGCGCAGCCTGTCGTCGGACAGCGCCGCCGCGTCCAGGCTCGCGTCGAGGTTGAACATCACCGAGACCAGCGACAGCCGCGACGGGTCGCGCTCGATGCGCAGCTTCTTGAGCAGGCTGCCGAAGGTGACCGACTGGTGCTCGTAGGCATCGAGCACGTTGGTGCGCGCGGCGGCCAGGTGGGCCGGCATCGGCTGCTCGAGGTCGATCTTCACGCGGATCGGCAACAGGTTGACGCAATGGCCGACCAGCCCCGGCAGCCCGGCCACCGGCTGGTTGGCGGCCGGCACGCCGACCACCACCTCCTCCGCGCCGGACAGGCGGCCCAGCAGCGAGGCGTAGACGGCGAACAGCGTCGCGAACAGGCTGGTGCCCTGCTGCGCGCCGAAGCGCTTGATCGCGTTCGTGAGCGTCGGGTCGATCACGAGATCCTCGCGGCGCGAGGCGAAGCTGCGGTGCGCGGCCGAACGCGCGCGGTCGACGGGCAGGTCCAGCGTGGGGATGTCCTGGTCGAACAGGCCGACCCACCAGCGCTCGTCGTCGGCCTCGCGGCGCGCGGCGTCGGACTCGCGCTGGGCCAGCGCGTAGTCGCCGTACGACGGCGCGGGCTCGAGCATCGAGGGCTGGCCGTCGGCGAACGCGCGGTAGATCGAGACGAGCTCGGTGGCCAGCACGCCCAGCGACCAGCCGTCGCAGACGACGTGGTGCGTCGTGAGCATCAGCTCGTGGTGCGTGGCGGACGTGCGCATCAGCACGGCGCGCACCAGCGGTCCGCGCGCGAGGTCGAAGCGCGTCTCGACCGCCTCCACGCGCGCCGCGTCGAGCGCGCGCGCCTGGGCCTCGGCCGGCAGCGCGGCGACGTCCAGCCGCTCCATCGTCAGCGGCCGCGCGGCGGCGATCCACAGCTCGGTGCCGTCGTCGCCGATCGTCGAGCGCAGGGCCTCGTGGCGGTGCACGAGCAGGTCGAGCGCCGACTGCAGCGCGGCCGTGTCGAGCGCGCCGTCGAACGTGATCGACGCCGACTCGTTGTACGCGAGCGATGCCTCGAGCCCGAGCCGGTCGGCCAGGAAGACCTCGCGCTGGGCCTCGGTCGTGGGCACCACGCGCTGGATCTCGCCGCCCGCGAACGGATCGTGTTCGATTTCGGCAGCCGGTTGCAGGTTCGATGCGTCGCTCATTGCCTTACCCTGTTTGTCTCATCGCGCTCGTCGCGCTTGTCTCTCGTGCGGACCGGCGTCGCGCGCCGGCTCGGACCGTTCACTCGGCCACGACGTACTTGCCCGGCTCGCTCGGATGCGGCACGTACCACTGCGCCTCGCCGTTGGCGTTGCGGCCCAGGCGCGCACCCGGCACGGGCGGCTTGGTGACGTCGATCTGCTTGGCCGCGGCCGCCGCGCGCGCCGGCAGGAACTCGGCCTGCTGCAGTTCGGCCACCGACTCCTTGAACGCCTGCTTGATCTTGGCGATGTCCTGCGGCGTGTGCGCGGTCGTCATGAAGCACGGGAAGTTGTCCAGGATGTGCACGCCGCGGCTGCGCATCATCGCGAACAGCAGGTCCTGCAGCGGGTGGTCCTCCTGCCAGCTCACGCGCCACAGCGATCCGAAGTGGCGGATCTCTATCGGCGCGCCCACCTCGCGGCAGAACGCGGTGAGCTCGTCGGCCATCGCGGCGGTGCTCAGGTTCAGCTGCTCCTGCAGCTTGCCGCCCTGCTCCTTCATGTGCAGCAACGCCGCCTTGGCCGCGGCCAGCGCGAGCGGATGGCGCACGAAGGTGCCCGCGAAGTAGGTCACGCCCACGCTGGGCACCGAGTCGTCGCCGTACTGCCACGGGCCGCCGTCCAGGGCATCCATGAAGTGCCGCTTGCCGGCGATCACGCCGATCGGGTAGCCGCCGCCCACGACCTTGCCGTAGGTGGTGAGGTCGGCGCGGATGTCGAACATCGCCTGGACGCCGCCCGGATGCATGCGAAAGCCGGTGATGACCTCGTCGAAGATGAGGCACGTGCCGCTCGCCTCGGTGATCTCGCGCACCTGCTTGAGGAACTCGCGCGGCTGGAAGTCGGGGCGCCGGCTCTGCACCGGCTCGATGAGCACGGCGGCCAGGTCGTCGGCGTTGGCACGGATGAACTCCAGCGCTTCGGGCGTGCCGTAGTCCAGCACGCGCACATCGTCGAACACGTCGGCCATGATGCCCGGCGCGGCCGGGATGCCCTTGTGGTTGCGGCCCGCGCGCACCAGAACCTCGTCGAAGGTGCCGTGGTACGAGCCCGTGAACAGCACCACCGTGTTGCGGCATGTGACGGTGCGCGCGATGCGGATCGCGGCCATGACGGCTTCGGAGCCGGTGTTGCACAGGCCCACGCGATCGTTGCCCGTCATCTCGCAGACGAGGTCGGCCACTTCGCCGGCCAGTGGGTGCTGCGGGCCGATGTCGTAGCCGAGGTCCAGCTGCTTGCGCACCGCGTCCTGCACGAACGCAGGCTGCCAGCCGAACATGTTCATGCCGAAGCCGTTGAGGACGTCGACATATTCGTTGCCGTCGACGTCCCACATGTGCGAGCCTGCGCTCTTCTCGATGACGATCTGGTAGATGATCTCCTTGATCGCCGGCCGGAAGCCGTTGACCACGCGCGGGTCGGCCAGGTGCGGACGGTGCGCGACCGTGTAGGCCTTGCTCCTGGCGGTGCGCTCGATGTAGCGGCGCATGAACGCGTCCAGGCGCGCACGCTGGCGGGCCGTGATCTCGTTGCCCTGCGTGTGGATGCGCGCGATCGCACCGAAGGCCTTCTTGACGTCGTAGCGCACCACTTCCTTGCCATCCGCCGGCGCTTCGGATGGCGCCGCGGGTGCTGCCACCGGTGTTGCCGCTGGCGCGGCCGCCACGGGGGCTGCCGGGGCCATGGTCGGCGCGGGCATCGCGGCCTGGCCGCCAAGCAGCGCGAGCTGCTGCGCCATCAGGGCCATCTGCTGCTGGATCACCTGCTGCACGAGGCCGCCACCGGCCCCGGTCGCGGGCACGACGGCGGCAATCGCCGGCATCGCCATCGCGGGCGCCGCGGCCGCGACGGCAACGGCGGCGGCCGCCACGGGAGCCGGTGCCGGCGCAGCCGCCGCGGCATCGGGCGGCATCGCGCCGTCGAGGAATGCCGCGAGCGCGTCGAAGCTGCGCAGCGACTCGGACATCTGCCGGAACGTCACCGCCACGCCGAACCGCTTCTTGGTCTGCATCGCGATCTGGGTGAGGGTCAGCGAGTCGATCCCGGCTTCGACGAAGGCCATGGCAGGATCGATGCCGGACAGGTCGAGTCCGGAGACGTCCCCGAACAGTTCTCGCAGGCGGTTGATCAGCGCCGGCTGGCGGGAGGAGGAAGCGGACATGATGGACCTCGGGGTCGAAACGGGCGATGCAGTGGGCGCGGCGGTCGGGGCTGGCGCCGCGACAGCGGGGATGGAAGCGGAGGCGGCGGCGGCAGCGGCTGGCACCGCGGCGGACGCCTCCACCCAGCAACGCCGCCGCTCGAACGGATAGGTCGGCAGCGCGACACGGCGGCGACCGTCGGCGGGCGTCGCGCACGCCGTGGTCGTCGACAGCCCGCATGTCCACAGCTGCGCGGCGGCCAGCTGCAGTCGCAGCGCTTCGGACGCCGGCGCATCGCCCAGCGAGGCGATGGCCACCGCAGCGGCGCGGCCCGGCGCCGCGTGCTGGCGCGCCAGCGTGCACAGGGTCTCGCGCGGGCCCATCTCGAGCAGCACGGCGCCCGCGTGCGCGTCCAGCGCGGCCAGCAGCGCGCGCGAGAACAGCACCGGCTTGCGCAATTGCGTCGCCCAGTACTCGGGATCGGTGGCCTGCGCGTCGGTGAGCAGCGCGCCAGTGACCGTGGAGACGATGGGAATGCGCGGCGCCGCGAGCGCAACGCCGCGCACCAGCAGCTCGAACGGCGCGACCGCTGCATCCATCGCCGGCGAATGGAACGCATGCGAGGTGACCAGCGCGCGCGCCGCGACGCCAGACTGCTCCAGCGTCTTCGTCCACGCCTCGATGGCCGCGTGCGACCCCGCGAACACGCAGGCGCGGGGCCCGTTTTCGGCGGCCAGGAAGACGTCGGCAGGCGCTTGCGCCTGCGCGTCGGCCAGCGGCAGGCGCACCGACAGCATCGCGCCGGACGGCTGCGCCTGCAGCAGCGCGCCGCGGCGTGCGACCAGGCGCGCAGCGTCGGCGAGCGACATCACGCCCGCGATCACCGCCGCCGCGAACTCGCCGATGCTGTGGCCCACCAGCGCGGCCGGCTGCAGGCCGCGGGCCTGCCAACCGCGCGCCAGCGCGACCTCGATGCAGAACAGCGCCGGCTGGGTCGCCTCCGTCGCGCGCAAGGCGTCAGCCGATTCGTCGCCCAGGCGCGCTCGCAAGTCGAAGCTCAGGTGCGGCGCGACGGCGTCCAGCGCCTCGTCGAAGGCGCGCGCGAACGCGGCGTCAGCGCGCGCCAGCGCCAGGCCCATGCCTGGGTATTGCGCGCCCTGGCCGGGGAACATCCAGACGGTGGCCGGCGTCTTCGGGCCAAGCGCGCCCGACACGCGTGACGCGTGCCCGCGCGCGCGCAGCGCCGCGACAGCCTCGGCCATATCGGCGGCCACGACCGCCGTGCGATGCACGAAGGGCGAGCGCCCGTGTTCCAGCGTGTGGGCGACGTCCGCGAGATTCACTTCGGGATGCGCCTGCAGGTGATCGGCCAACCGCGTCGCCATCGCCTCCAGCGCCGCGGCCGAACGCGCGGCCAATTGAAGGCGCTGCGTGCCTTGCGCCGCCGCAGAGGGCGCGCGCAGCGGCGCCTCCTCCAGGACGACGTGCGCATTCGTGCCCCCCACGCCGAAGCTGCTGACGCCCGCGCGGCGTGGCTTCTGTTCACGTGGCCACGGATGCAGGCGGTCGTTGACGACGAATGGCGAGCCCTCGAACGGGATCGCCGGGTTGGGCGCCGTGTAGTGGATCGTCGCCGGCAACCGCTCGTGCTGCAGCGACAACGCCGTCTTGATGACGGAGGCCGCCCCCGCGGCGATCACGAGGTGGCCGACGTTGCTCTTGAGCGAGCCGATGCGGCAGAAGGCCTGGTCTGCGGTGCTGCGGCGGAAGGCCTGGTTCAACGCCTCGATCTCGACCGGGTCCCCCATCGGCGTGGCCGTGCCGTGCGCCTCGACGTACGAGATGCTGCGCGCCGGCACTCCGGCCACGCGCTGCGCGCGCTCGATCACCGCGGCCTGGCCCTCGACGCCCGGCGCCGTGAAGCTGGCCTTGTTGCGGCCGTCATTGTTGACGGCCGCACCACGGATCACCGCGATCACCTCGTTGCCGTCGACGATCGCATCGGACAGCCGCTTGAGCACCACGACGGCCGCGCCATCGCTGAACACCGTGCCGCCTGCCTGTGCATCGAAGGTGCGCGTGCGGCCATCGGGCGACAGCATCGCGCCGGCCTGGTAGAGATAACCGCTGCGCGGCGGACAGGTGACGGATGCGCCGCCGGCCACCGCCATGCGGCAGTCGCCCTGGCGCAGGCTCCAGAACGCCTGCGCGATCGCCACCAGCGAGGTGGAACACGCCGTGTGGATGCTGATCGCCGGGCCCGTGAGGTTCAGGCGATTCGCGGTGCGGGTGGCGACGTAGTCCTTCTCGTTGGCCAGCATCACCGGGAACTCGCCGAGCAGCTCGACCAGGTCGGGCCGCGGCTGCAGGTGGTGCTTGTAGTAGGTGGCGTTGTACATGCCGCCGAATACGCCGATGGGCATCTCGTCGGCGTCGGGCACGTGGCCCGCGCGCTCCAGCGCCTCCCAGCACAGCTCCATGAACAGGCGCTGCTGCGGATCCATCAGCTCGGCCTCGCGCGGCGACATGCCGAAGAAGCCGGGATCGAACATCTCGACGTCGTCGATCACGCCGCGCGCGCGCACGTAGTCCGGGTCGGACACCAGCGAGGCGGCCAGCGACGGGTCGAGCTGCCCGTCGCCGAAGTGGGTGATGGTGTCGCGGCCGTCGCACAGGTTCGCCCAGAATTCCTCGACGTCGCGTGCGCCGGGGAAGCGTCCCGCCAGGGCGATGATGGCGATCGGCTCGTCGTTGCCCGGGGTCGCGGCGGGCGCCAGCGTCCCCGCCGGGCGCTGCACTGCGGAATCGCTCCCAGGCGCCCACTGGCGCGCCAGCGCGGCGGGCGTCGGGTGGCGGAAGAAGCCGGCGACGCTCAGCGCGCCGCCGCCATCCTGCTTCAGGCGCGCGAGCACCTTGATGACCTGCAGCGAGTTGCCGCCCAGCTCGAAGAAGTTGTCGTCGGCACCCACGCGCGCCAGGCCCAGCACCGCGGCGAAGACGGCGCACAAGCGATCTTCGGCTGCGTCGGCGGGGGCCCGGAACGGCGTGGCCAGTTCGGGCCGGTCGTTCGCCGGCCGCGGCAGCGCCGAGCGATCGAGCTTGCCGTTGGCAGTGATGGGCAGGCGCTCCATCCACACGAAGGCGGATGGCACCATGAACTCGGGCAGCTCGCGCGCGACGTGCGCGCGCAGCGCCGGCGCATCGGGGACGGCAGCACCGGGCTGCGCCACCAGCCAGGCGGCCAGCGACGTGTTGCCTGAGTCGTCCTTGACAGCGCCCACCGCGCAGGCCTGCACGGCCGGGTGGGCGGCGATCACCGTCTCGATCTCGCCAAGCTCGATGCGGAATCCGCGGATCTTGACCTGCTGGTCGGCGCGGCCGAGGAAGTCGATCGTGCCGTCCGGCAGCCAGCGCGCGAGGTCGCCGGTGTCGTACAGGCGCTCGCCCGCGGCGAACGGGCTGGCGACGAAGCGCTCGGCGGTCAGCTCGGGGCGGTTCAGGTAGCCGAGCGCCAGGCCGCGCCCCCCCACGAATAGCTTGCCGACGCAACCGCGCGGCAGCAGTTCCATGTGCGGACCGACGATGAATGCGTGCGTGTCGTTGATGGGACGGCCGATCGGCACGGCGCGCGCGTCGGCGGGGAGGTCGCGCGGGATGTGCAGCGTGGCCGCGAACGTCGTGCACTCGGTCGGCCCGTAGCCGTTGATCAGGTCGACCTCGGGCAGCGCGTCCAGAAGGCGGCGCACGTGCGGCACCGACAGCGCCTCGCCGCCGATCAGCAACTGGCGCAACCCCTTCAGGTGAAGCGGATCATCGTCGACGACGGCGTTGAACAGCGCGGCGGTGAGCCACGCGCTGTCGACGCGATCGTCGCGGATCACGGCCTGCAGTCCCGCGGGCGTCGGCATGTGCTCCGAATGCAGCACGCAGCAGCCGCCGTTGAGCAGGGGGCCCCAGATCTCCAGCGTGGACGCGTCGAACGCCAGCGGTGCGGCGTGCAGGAAGCGCGTGTGGCCGTCCAGGTGCACGTAGTTGGCGTCGACCACCAGCCGCAGGATCGAATCATGCGCGATCTGCACGCCCTTGGGCTGGCCGGTCGAACCGGACGTGTACATCAGGTACGCGAGGTCGCGGGCGCCCGCGTCACGGGCGTCCGCGAGCGCGGGAGCACCCACGGGTGCGGGAATGGCGCCGTCGTCGCCGAGAGCGAGCACGTGCACGCCCTGGGCCTGCGCGAAGGCGCCCGCGCTGTCGCGCGAGCACAGCACGATCGTGGCCCCGGCGTCATTCAACATGAACGCGAGGCGCGCAGGCGGATGGCCGGCATCGACCGGCAAGTAGCAGCCGCCGGCCTTCAGGATCGCGAGCACGGCGACGATCGCCACGGGTGAACGCTCGATGGCGACCGCCACCGCACGGCCCGGGCCCACGCCGTGCGCGCGCAGTCGCGCAGCAAGGCGGCTGGACTGCGCGTCGAGTTGCGCGTAGGTCGTCGTCGCGCCGCGGAAGCACAGCGCGGGCGCGTCGGGCCGCTGCGCCGCGACGCGCGCGAACAGGCCGTGCACGGTGGCCTGCGCGTCGACGGCATGCAGGGGCGCGTTGAGCGCGCGCAGCAGGGTGCGCTGGGCGTCGCCGAGCACGTCGATCTCGGACAGCGTCGCTTCACCGGCGTTGCACAGCGCGACTGCAACGTCCGCGACGCGCGCGACCAGCGTGCGCGCCAGGTCGGCGTCGACATCGGCGGGCAAGCGCACCTGCAGCGCCTGGCCCACCAGGCTCATCGCCAGTTCGATGCCTGCAGGCGCCTCCACGGCACCACAGGCCCATTCGCAATCGGCCGCGTCCGCGTCCGGGCGCGCGCCACGGCGCGCCGCTTCCACGGCAGACAGGAACGCAGCGGCCGTGCCGTCCACGCTGACGGTCGCCACGGCCACGGTTCGGGCGAGCTCGACCCACCGTGCCGTCGGCTGGCCACTCCAACGCGCCAGCAGGAGAGCCCAGGCGGCGACGAGCGGGGTGTCGGGCGACAGCCCGGCGACGGCCGCGAACGCGTCGACATGCTCGGCGGCCAGCCGGTGTGCATACGGCAGCGGCGCGGCAGCGGCGCTCGCGCGCGTACCCAGCAGCGCTGCCAGCGGGCGCGCGGCGCCGTCCTGCTGCGCGGCAGCGGCGTCCCGGGGCGCAACAGCATTCATGGTCGGGACTCGCGTCGGAGGGTCAGACGACGGCCGCGTGCGCGTAGGGCACGCGGTCGGACAGCGTCGTGCGGCCGCGCAGGGCGTCGACAGCGCGGCTCACCAGGCGTGCGCCGCCGAAGCCGGCGTCCAGCACGCCGTCCAGCAAGGGACGGGCGCCCACGGGCGCGGGCTGCATGCCCCAACCGCGCATGCGCTGATGCATCGCGTGCCTGCGCGAATCGCGGCGCGTGGCGTCCGTGTAGTACGTGAAGCTGACCGTGACGGACGGGCCGTCGCCGTTCTCAACCATGTGCGGGGCGGTCGACGGCATGTAGGCGCCCATGCCCGGCTCCAGGTCGAACACGTGGGCGCGGCTGCGCAGTTCCTCGCGCCAGTTGACGAGGTCGCGGCTGTGGCTCGAGTGGAACAGGTCGCGCGCTTCCTCGCTCACGGCCTCGATGTCGTCGGGCTCCCAGACGTAGAGGCGCTTGTGCCCCTTGATCTGCATGATGAAGTTGTGTTCCTTGTCCATGTGGAACGGCGTGATCGTGTTCGGCGAGGTCACGAAGATCCAGCCGCCGCGGTACGTCATGCCCGGGTCCACGCGGTCGACCGCGGGCTTCAGGTCGTCCAGGATCTCGTCGACGAGGCCGCGGTAGATGTCGTCGGTCTGCACGTTGAGCAGCGACATCCAGGCCTTGGCCGACGCGATGTTGGCCAGTGTCTCCTCGGGGGACCGCTGGTTCGGGTACAGCATGGGCGCGTGGTTGAACGCGGTGCCGGCGTAGGCGTCGCTGCTGTGCGTGCGGATGCGGCCGTGCTTGGCCAGGCGCGAGCTGAGCTGGACGAGCTGGTCGATCTGCAGCAGCGGGTGCTCGGTGATGCGGTGGCGGACCGGCGTGACCTTCCACGGGTCGAACTTCGACCAGTCGATGTCGAACAGGCGCGGTGTCGTTTCATTCATGTCGGGTGTCCTCCAACAGCACAGGATCCGCGCGGATCCTTGCCACACCAAAAAATGGTCGCCACGACCTGCGCGCCCTCCCTCGGACACGACATCGCATCACGCCGCCGCGCGGTGGCCGTGTCGGCTCTGGCGGTACAGTGCGGATGCTTAAGTCGGGCTGTCGAATGGCATGATACGAGCCGTAACCTTTGGCGGGCAATCCGCCCTGATGGGGGGGCCGGAACAAATGCACGGACGTTGCGCCTGATCAAGCCTTCCCCCTAGGTCGTAGGGCGCCGTTCCACCCCCGGATTCGAGAAGAAGTGCACGAAAACCAGCCCCGGCGCCGCCGTCACCGCTCACCCGCCCTCGCCTCCGCGCCTCGTCCGCGCCATCACCGGCTCCTCGCTTTCCTGGTCGTCCTCGGCCTGGCCGTCGCGCTCGTCCTCGCGCTGGGCTTTCGCTTCGGCAGCGAGCAGATGTGGTGGATCGAGATCGCCCGCTACGTCCCGTTCCCCGCCTACCTCGTGCCTGCGCTGGCGCTGGTGGCCTGCGCGTGGCCGCTCGGGTGGCGCTGGCGCGTGCTCTCGCTGGTCGCGCCGCTGGTCGTCGCCACGGAGCTGATGGGCCTGGCCGTCGGCTCGGCCGACGAGAACGGCACGCGCCTGCGCTTCATGACCTACAACATCAAGGCCTACCTCGCGCGCCGCACGCCCGACGGCTACGCCAAGCTCGCGTGGGAGATCGCGGGCCAGGATCCGGATGTCATCGTGATGCAGGACGGCCAGTCCATCGAGCGCGCCGACGAGCTGCCGGCGCCGATGAAGGCCGCGCTCAAGGGGCGGCAGGTGTACGTGCAGAACCAGTACATCGTCGCGAGCCGCTACCCGCTCAGGAATTGCGCGCCGGGCAACATGTCCTACTCCGGCCAGGAAGACGACTTCGTGCACTGCACGCTGAGCGTCGCCGGCAAGGACATCGACCTGTTCACCGCGCACTTCGTCTCGCCGCGCGACGGCCTGAACGCGGCCCGCGGCAAGGCCCAGGGCGGCCTGATGGAGTGGAAGGACAACTTCCGCGACCGCATGGCGCAGTCCATCCAGCTGGCGGCGGCCGTGGCGCGCGCCAAGGGGCCGACGATCGTCGCGGGCGACCTCAACGCCGACGAGCGCTCCCCCGTCGTGCGCCGGCTGCTGGCCACCGGCCTGCGCGACGCCTACTCGAGCGCGTCCATCGGCTACGGCTACACGCTCGGCCACGACCTGCGGCCCGGTTTCAGCTTCCTGCGAATCGACCACATCCTGGTCAGCCAGGACATCGGCGTGCGCGACGCAGCCCCGGGCGGCAAGGAAGGCTCCGAGCACCGGCCGGTGGTGGCGGACCTGCTCCTGGCACCGTGACAAATGCGGCGATGACCCCGATTGGCCGAAGCGGATTCGGCCGAAATGGATACATCCTGAAACAAGTCATCGGCATGACAATTGCCAAACCCGGCACACTCGGTGAAACCACCGGCGAGGAGCCCCTCCATGTCGTCAAAGGCCAGGGTGTTCGGCACGTTCCGACCCCGACTGAACGTCGCCCCACTGCTGCTGACTCCAGGATTTGCCGCAATCGGGTATGCCGTTCGTGGTTCCCAAGGGGCGTGGTGGACGGCCGCCGCGTGGCTGGCAGTCGTGCTCGGCGCCGCGGTTTCCTGCACCTTGCACGCCTGGCGCAATGCGCAGGAAGCACTGCCGGGCACCGAGCGCCGCGCGTTCGATTACGACGTCAACAACGCCAGCCGCTAGGCGGCGTCCTCTCGCGCCGGTGACGGCGCCTGCCTGATCGCGACGACGTCCCGCGTCGTCCGGTCTTTCTGCGTTTCGATCGCTTCCCTGCCCTCCGCCCGGGCCTGGCCTAGACGCGCCGCGACTGGATGAGCCGGAACGGGAAACAACCTGTTTCAAGCAGTGGAACCGGTTTCAGTGGCCGAGGCCGGCGCGCCCGGAATGGCGACGGGCCCCGCAGGGCCCGCCTCCAACCATGGTCCACGCGCCTCAGCGTTCGTTCTTGCCGCCCTGCTGGCGGCCGCCGCTCGACGACTGGTCGCTGTTGCGCAGGTTCTGCTTGTCGCTGGCCTGGTTGCCAGGCTGCTTGCTGCTGCCCTGGCCCTGCTGGCCGCGGTTCGAACCGGAAGACTGGTCCTGCTGCTTCTGTTGGCCGGAATTGCTGCCTTGTTGCGAGGTCATGAAGGTGCTCCTGGAGGTTGGCGACCGGCCCCATGCCGGCATGCCGTCGACGCACAGCGTCGCTTCCGGTCGCGGCAAGTCCAATACCTGACCAGGTATTCAAGCGCACACCCGGACCGGCTCGCGCCTTGCTGCCGGACAGGCGAGCCTGCCACCGCACGAGACGCCCAATGACCACCCCGCCGAGCTCCCTACCGCCCGCCCCACCCGCGCCCGCCGAGGCCCCGCCCGGCGGCCTGGATGCCGAACGCCCGGACGGCCCGCCGCAGTCGCCCGACACGCCCAAGGACAGCAAGCAACAGCAGTGCGCCGCCGTGCCAGAGCGCGCGAAATGTCTGTTATAGTGACGGGCTGTTGGGGGTGTAGCTCAGCTGGGAGAGCGTCGCGTTCGCAATGCGAAGGTCAGGAGTTCGATCCTCCTCATCTCCACCAACATATTCAAGGGCTTAGCTTCGGCTAGGCCCTTTGTCTTTGGGCACGGATGGGTACAAGTTGGGCACGGTGCCCATCCGCGCCAAGCGCACCGGAATCGAATTCGATAACTGACTTGCGGACAGAGCTCGCACGGCGCAGTTGTTGTGTGCCCCCTGTGGAGCGCCAAGGCAACTGCCAGCGTCCCGGTCCCCCTGCCAACACCAGCCTTGCCAGGGCCTTCGCTGCATGATTGCGCCTCGCCGCGCGTCAACATGCCCAAGGCGCTGCGCAGCCGCGGACAAGCGCGCTTGATCCAGCGCTAGTCAAAGAATGTCGCGTCTCGATGGCAGCGGTTGCTGCCGGCGGCAAGGCAACGGCAGACGTCAGGCTTCGGTCGCGAAGAAGGCCACGCGCAAGAGCGGCCCGATAGGAATGGTCCCCCTGGTCGACGCCAACGACCACCACGCTTCGATTGGATGCGGCTGGTGTGCCCATCCTTGACACAACGCAAGAAGGTGTAGTCCGAGCCGGGGCAAGGTATGCAACGGGTTTCGTGAGGTCGCGGAACCGGCTGCCCATCCTCTCAGGACGACGCGGTCGCTCGATGCGTTGGCAACGGTCGAAGAGGTTGGCGATGACCGGCGCCGTATCCACGAAAGGCGTTGAAGTGAAGGTCGAGGTCCTGGGCTCGGGCTGCAGCAAGTGCCGAGCGATGGTCGGCATGATCGAGCGCGCGGCCCACGCGGTCGGGGTCGAGGTCGACATCGCCAAGGTGGAGGAACGGCGATCGAGCGTGCTGGCGTGCGCGCGACGCCGGCGCTGAATCCGGATCGCGTCGGCGACCATGTCGCCAAGCCGATGAGCCAATGCGGCGGCCGCGACATCCTGCGCGAGCTCTGCGGCCACCTGCGCTTTGACCAGGAAGTGCTGGCCGAAGCCACCTGCCTGCCATGCCGCATGCCCTACATCACCAGCATGTTCATGCCGCGTGCGCCCGGCGACCGGCCGCTGCCGGTGCCGCGCAGCTCGCGCAACCTCGCGCTCGTGAGCCAGTTCGTCGAGATCCCCGACGACGTCGTGTTCACGGTGGAGTATTCGGTGCGCGCCGCGCAGACGGCGGTGTACCAGCTGCTGGGCGTCGAGCGCCGGGTGCCCGCGATCACGCGCCATGACGCGTCGCCGCGGGTCCTCTTCGAATCGATCGCGAAGTCGTTCGGCTGAGTCCGGACGGGCTTCGGATCGATCCGCCTCATCCGAGCCGACGCACGGACGATCAGGCCAGCAAGCTCGCCGCGGCCTGGCCACCGGATCGACCAGCCCGTCCCGATTCGAACGCCGGGCCGCGATGCTGCCGAACGTCAGAAGCGATAGCCGACGCCCAGCGACAGCAGCCACGGATCGACCTTGAAGGTGCCGACCTTGGTGCCGGACGATTCGACGTCCGTCCTGATCTGCACCCACTTCGCATCGGCGTTGATCAGCCACCCGCCGCCGACGGGCACGTCCAGTCCGCCTGAGAACGGAGCACGTCCCATGACCACTCTGGAACGCCTGGAAGCGCGACGCCGACGCGGCCTCGACGAGGTGCGCGATCTGCAAGGCGTGCAGTCGCAACGGCCGCTCCTCGGCTTCGAGGAACGCTCGCTGCACCGAAGCCGATGCCTCGTCGCCGAGATGGACGATGCCATTCGTGCGCTCCAGTGCGAGGAGGCCGGGCAGCGATGCCTCGCGACGGCTTCCCGCACGTCGGGCGTCGCCGCGCCTGGGCGTCCTTTCTGAGACGGCGCGCCGCGCAACCCATCGATCAAGCCTGGAACCGTGACCGGAGACATTGAATGCGAACCAACGAACCCGTCACCGGGCATGAATTCGAAGTTCCGGCCGGCGCCACCTTGATGTCGAGCACGGCGCCCGACAGCCGCATCCGCTACGCCAACGAGACATTCGTCGCCGTCAGCGGCTACACCCGGGAGGAACTCCAGGACGAGCCGCACAACATCGTGCGCCATCCGGACATGCCGCAGGAAGCCTTCGCCGACATGTGGCGCACGCTGAAGGAGGGCGAGCCATGGATCGCCATGGTCAAGAACCGGCGCAAGGACGGCGACCACTACTGGGTGCGCGCCAACGCCGTGCCGGTGGTGCGCGACGGCCGGGTCGCGGGCTACCTGTCCGTGCGAACGCAGGCGTCCCGGCCGGAGATCGACCAGGCCGAAGCGCTCTATCGCGACTTGCGCGAAGGACGTGCGAACGGACGCCGGCTCCACAAGGGCCTCGTGCTGCGGGGCGCGGCATGGCGGCCGCGCAACTGGCTGCGCACGGCCGGCATCCGGGCGCGCATGCGCGCGCTGGCCGCCCTGGCGCTGCCCTGCTGGTTCGGCCTGGGCTGGGCGCTCGGCCTGCGCGAGAGCGCCCTGTTCGAGGCCGTGGCCGGCGGCGCGCTGATCCTTGCCGCGCTCGTGATGCTGCTGGAGCACCAGATCGCCCGTCCGCTGGAGATGCTGCGGCACGAAGCCCTGGCGATCGCCACGGGCACGCGCCACGATGCGGCCCTCATGGACCGCGTGGACGAGATCGGGATCACGCTGCGCGCCGTCAGCCAGCTGGGACTGATGTTCCGCTGGCTGATCGGGGACGCCGCCCAGCAGGCCGCATCGGTCACGACGGCATCCAGCGAGATCGCCCAGGGCAACTCCGACCTGAGTGCCCGGACCGAACAGGCCGCGGCGAGCGTCCAGCAGACGGCCTCGTCGATGGAACAGATGAGTTCGACGGTGCAGCAGAACGCCGACTCCGCCGGCAGCGTATCGACGCTCGCGCAAGCCGCCAATGTCGCCGTGGGCGAAGGCAGCGCCAAGATGGCCGCGGTCAGCAAGACCATGGACGACATCGCCCGCAGCTCCGCCCGCATCGGCGACATCATCGGCGTCGTCGACAGCATCGCGTTCCAGACCAACATCCTCGCGCTGAACGCGGCGGTGGAGGCGGCGCGTGCCGGCGAGCATGGACGCGGCTTCGCCGTGGTGGCGGGCGAAGTCCGCAGCCTCGCGAGCCGGAGCGCAGGTGCGGCGCGCGAGATCAAGGCGCTGATCGGCACCAGCGTCGACCGCGTCGAGCGCGGGTGCCGCGAGGTCCAGGATGCGGGTCAATGCATGGACCACATCCGAGGCCAGGTCGACCGCGTGCGCCAGCTGATCGGTGCGATCGGCACCGCCACGCGCGAGCAGAGCGACGGCATCTCGCAGGTGAGCTGCGCGATCTCCAACCTGGACCACGTCACGCAGCAGAACGCGGCCCTCGTCGAGCAGAGCGCGGCCGCGTCCGCCAGCCTGAGCGATCAGGCCCGCCGCCTGGCCGAGGCGATCGACGTGTTTCGATGACGCCGCCAGCGTCACGCGCATTCCGAACCGCCTCGACATGAGGTGGAATGACTGATAATGTGCATGCGGCACATTTTTACGCAACGCCACATCCGCCGCAGGCGCGCACAGTCGCGCATCCCGGCGAGCAGTCACCTGGCTCGCTCCGTCGCAGAGCCGTTCTCCAGACAGGTCCCACATGAAACGCATCCTTCCCTTGCTCGCCGGCGCCATGCTGCTCGACGCCGCCCACGCCGCGGACGTCGGCGTGTCGATCCAGGTCGGCCAGCCCGGCTTCTACGGTCGCATCGACGTCGGCAATGCGGCGCCGCCGCCCGTGGTGCTGGCCCAGCCCATCATCGTGCAGACCGTGCCCGTCCGTCCCCAGCCCGTCTACCTTCGCGTTCCGCCGGGTCACCAGAAACACTGGGACAAGCACTGCCGCGAGTACAACGCCTGCGGCGTGCCGGTGTATTTCGTACGCGAGGACTGGTACGAGGAGCACTATCGCCACCACGACCGGGAGGCTGACGAGGGCAAGGGCCACGGGAAGGGCCACGGCAAGGGCCACGACAAGAAGAAGGATCGCGACTGACGCGATCGCCAAGCGGCGCCGTCGCACTCCGCGAGGCGGTGGAGAAGGCCGCTAGGCCGCCATCCTGGAAGGCGCCTTCCCGCTCGCACGCGACGTCTCGCCGAGCACGCGGCCCAGGACGCGCCCCTCCAGTTGCGCGAAGCCGGCCGAGCCGTGCGCGCGCGGACGCGCGAGCGCCACGGGCTCGTCGAGCGTGATGCGGCCGTCCTCGACCAGCAGCACGCGATCGGCCAGCGCGACGGCCTCGGCCACGTCGTGCGTGACGAGCACCGCGGTGAAGCGCAGCTCGCGCCACACCGATTCGATCAGGCGCTGCATCTCGATGCGGGTCAGCGCGTCCAGCGCGCCGAGCGGCTCGTCGAGCAGGAGCAAGCGGGGCCGATGCACCAGCGCGCGTGCGAGCGCGACGCGCTGGCGCTGGCCGCCGGACAGCACCGAGGGCCAGTCGTTCGCGCGGTCGGCCAGGCCCACCTGCGCGAGCGCGTCCCGCGCGCGGGCGGACGCGTGCCCGTCGGCCAGCCCCAGTTGCACGTTCTGCAGCACCGTGCGCCACGGCAGCAGGCGCGCTTCCTGGAACATCATGCGGACGTCGTCGCGCCGGGCCGCGGCGGGCGCACCACCCAGTTGCAGTTCGCCGGCGGTCGGCACGTCCAGGCCCGCGAGCAGGCGCAGCAGCGTGCTCTTGCCGCAGCCGCTGCGGCCGACGATGGCGACGAACTGGCCGGGGTCGACGTCGATGGCGATGCCGTCCAGCACGGTGCGCGCCCCGAACTGCTTGCGCAGGCCCGCGAGGCGCAGGGCCAGGCCGGCGGCCGGGGGTGCGATCCAGTCACGTTGCATGAAGGTTTCTCCAGGAGGTCAGGCCGGCGTGCCGAGGTAGGCCGGGTTCCAGCGCAGGAAGCGGCGCTCGAGGCCGCGGGCCACGAGGTCCGCGAGCTTGCCCAGCAGCGCGTACAGCAGCACGCCCACCAGCACGACGTCGGTCTGCAGGAATTCGCGCGCATTCATCGTCATGTAGCCGATGCCCGACTGCGCGGAGATGGTCTCGGCCACGATCAGCAGCACCCACATGAGCCCCAGCGAGAAGCGCAGGCCCACCAGGATGGACGGCAGCGCGCCGGGCAGGATCACCTCGCGGTACAGCGCCCAGCCCTGCAGGCCGTAGCTGCGCGCCATCTCGATGAGGCCGGCGTCGACCGCTCGGATACCGTGGTACGTATTGAGGTAGATCGGGAAGAACACGCCGATCGCCACGAGGAACAGCTTGGCCGTCTCGTCGATGCCGAACCACAGGATCACGAGCGGGATCAGCGCCAGCGCGGGGACGTTGCGGATCATCTGCAGCGTCGTGTCCAGCAGCGTCTCGGCACTGCGGAACGTGCCGGTCAGCAGGCCCAGCACCAGCCCGAGGCCGCCGCCGATCGCCAGGCCGCCGAGGGCTCGGCCGGTGCTGATGGCGACGTCGTTGACCAGCGTGCCGGAGGTCAGCAGGTGCCAGAACGCGGTGGCCACGGCCAGCGGCTCGGGCAGGATGCGCACCGACAGCCAACCCGTGCGCGACGAGGCCTCCCAGGCCAGCAGGATGGCCAGCGGGACGATCCATGGCGCGATCGCGCGCCAGCCGGGCAACGGTGCGCGCATCGCCGCCTCAGCTCGCCGCGCGCGCGAGGTCGGCCTTGGGCCGGATGTCGTTGGCGACGATCTCGCCGAACGGGCCCGTCAGCGTCGGCTGCACCAGCTTCTGGCGCGTGGCCAGCGGCAGCAGCGGGAACACCAGCTCCGCGAATCGGTAGGCCTCCTCCAGGTGCGGGTAGCCCGACAGGATGAAGTACGTCATGCCCAGGTCCGCGTACTCCTGGATGCGTGCCGCCACCTGCTCCGGATTGCCGACCAGCGCCGTGCCCGCCCCGCCCCGCACGAGGCCGACGCCGGCCCACAGGTTGGGCGCCACCTCGAGCCCCGCGCGCGGATTGGCCTTGTCGAACCGGCCGCCGTGCAGGGCGGCCATGCGACGCTGCCCCACCGAGTCCATCGCGGCGAACTTCTTCTGCGCGGCCGCGACGATGTCGTCGTCCAGGTGCGAGATCAGCTTGCCCGCGGCGGCCCAGGCCTCGTCCTCGGTCTCGCGCACGATGACGTGCAGGCGGATGCCAAACTCCAGCTTGCGGCCCAGCCGCTCGGCGCGGCCGCCCACGTCGCGCACCTTCTCGGCCACGGCGGCCGGCGGCTCGCCCCAGGTCAGGTAGGTGTCGCACTGCGAGGCCGCGAGGTCGTGCGCCGGGCCCGACGAGCCGCCGAAGAACAGCGGCGGATACGGCTGCGTCACGGGCGGATAGAGGACCTTGGCGCCCTTGACCTGGAGATGCTGGCCATCGAAGTCGACGGCCTCGTTCGCGTGGCTGGCCCGCAGCACGTCGCGCCAGATCGACACGAACTCCGTCGAGAGCTCGTAGCGCTGCTCGTGGCTCAGGTGCAGGCCGTCGCCGGCGAGCTCGTCGGGATCGCCGCCGGTCACGAGGTTGACCAGCACGCGGCCGCCGGACAGGCGATCGAGCGTGGCGGCCATGCGCGCCGTCTGCACCGGCTGGATGATGCCGGGGCGAAGCGCGACGAGGAACTTCAGGCGCTTGGTGACGTCGACGAGGCTGGCGGCGACCATCCACGAGTCCTCGCACGAGCGGCCCGTGGGCAGCAGGACGCCCTCGTAGCCGAGCGTGTCGGCGGCCACGGCCACCTGCTTGAAGTAGTCGAGGTCGGTCTGGCGCGCGCCGCGGGACGTGCCCAGGTAGCGCGAGTCGCCGTGCGTGGGGATGAACCAGAGGATCTTCATGGCGGGCTTTTCTCGGGACGGGAATCAGGCCAAGGATGCGCCGGGCTGCCACACGGCATCGGCGACCTTCAGCGGCTTGGGGATGAGGCCGACGCGGCTGAACGCGTCCGCGACGCGCTGCTGGTCGGCGATGTCGGACGGCTTGAGCACGGTCACCGGGCCCGACGTGCGGCGCTCCAGGAAGCGCAGCGTCCCGGCCAGCGGCACGCCGGTGGCCTCGGACAGGAACTTGGCCGTCTGCGGCCGGTTGGCCTTGCCCAGCGCGTCGGCCTGCGACAGCGCCGCGAACAGGCCCTTGACGAGCGCCGGCTGGCGCGTGAGCTCGCGCGAGCCGAGGTAGAAGCTGTTGTTGCTGGACAGCCCCTGCCCCGTCGCCAGCACGCGCGCGCGGCCGTCGATCTCGGCGGCGGCGTAGTACGGGTCCCAGATGCCCCACGCGTCGAGCGCGCCCTTCTCGAACGCGGCGCGCGCATCGGACGGCGCGAGGTACAGCGGCACGATGTCCGACCATTGGAGGCCGCCCTTCTCGAGCGCGCGCAGCACGAGGTAGTGCGAGCTCGAGCCCTTCTGGAAGCCGATGCGCTTGCCCTTGAGGTCGGCGAGCGAGCGGATGGCGGAGCCGGCCGGCACCAGGATCGCCGAGCTGCCCGGCTTGGGCGGCTCGAGGCCGACGTACCAGATGTCCTTGCCCGCGGCCTGCGCGAACACGGGCGGGGTGTCGCCGGTGAAGCCGAAGTCCAGGCTGCCCACGGCGAGCGCCTCGAGGATCTGCGGGCCCGCCGGGAACTCGACCCACTTGACCGGGACGCCCGGCAGGCTTGCGTCGAGCAGGCGGCGCTCGCGCGTGACCATCAGGTTGACCGAGGACTTCTGGTAGCCGATGCGCAGTTCGCCGGAGGCTGCGGACGCCCGCAGGCCCGGCAGGCCCGCGCTGCCCGCGGCGAGCAGCGCGATCGCCTGGCGTCGATCGAGGCCGGTCTTCATGCCGCGCCTCACTTGCCGGCGACCGTCGCGGTGCCGCTGGCGGGCAGCGCGTCGGCGATGCGCACGGCCTTGGGGATCAGCTTCAGGTCGAAGAACGTGTCGGCGATCTTCTGCTGCTGCTGCGCCACGGCGGGCGTGAGCGGCGCGACGCCGTAGCGATAGCGCTTCAGGCTCGTCTCGACGACGGCGACGTCCAGGCCCTGCAGCGGCGCGATGAGCGCGGCGGCGCGCGGCACGTCGGCCTGCACGAAGCGCGCGGCGTCGTCCGTGTTGGCGAACAGCGCACGGATGACCTGCGGGTTCGCCTGCGCGAAGTCGGTCTGCGCCAGGTAGAAGCTGAAGCTGTTGACCAGGCCCGTGCCGTCGGCCAGCTGGCGGGCGCCGAGCTGGTGCTCCGCGGCGGCCAGGAACGGATCCCAGATGACCCAGGCGTCGACCGCCCCCTTCTCGAACGCGGCCCGCGCGTCGGCAGGCGGCAGGAACACGGGCGTGACGTCCGAGTACTTCAGGCCGTTCTTCTCCAGCAGCTTCACGAGCAGGTAGTGCACGTTGGAGCCCTTGTTCAACGCGATGCGCTTGCCCTTGAGCTCGGCCACGGATTTCACCGGCGAGCCCGTCGGCACGACGAGCGCCTCGGTCGCCGGCGCGGCCGGATCGTTGCCGACATAGACGAAGCGCGCCCCGGCGGCCTGCGCGAAGATCGGCGGCGCCTCGCCGACATAGCCGACGTCGACGGCGCCGACGTTCAGGCCCTCGAGCAGCTGCGGTCCGGCCGGGAACTCGACCCACTTGACCGCGACGCCCTGCGGCGCCAGGCGCTTCTCGAGCGTGCCCTGCGCCTTCTGCAGCACCAGCAGGCTGGCCGATTTCTGGAAGCCGATGCGCAGCTCCCGAGCGGGCTCTGCGCGCGCCGGCGCGGGCGCGCCGGCAAGGCCGAACGCCATCGACGCGAGCATGGCGAAGGCTGCGGCGCGGCCGTACCAGGCACGTCGGACGAGGGACGGGAAGGCGGTCATGGAGATCCTCTTGAAGTGGTCGTTCGGGATGGTTCAGGCCGCGATGGCCACGGGCCGCGACGCGTCGCTCGCGGCCGCGCGCAACGCGACCGGCGCGTCGGCGAGCGCCCGCTCGATGCGCTGGACGATGGCGTCGTCGGCCACGTGGCCGTGGATCGCGTGCGGCGCGAACTGCGCATCGACGGCATAGATCGAATCGAGGATGTGGCGCGCACCGAGCGCCGCGAGCACGGGCTTGAGGGCGTAGTCCAGGGCGAGCAGGTGGCCGGCGCTGCCGCCGGTGCCCAGCACCAGCACGGTCTTGCCGCGCAGCGCGTCCTGCGGCAGCAGGTCGAGGAAGGCCTTGAGCAGGCCGCTGAAGGACGCCTTGTAGATCGGCGTGGCGATCACCACCACGCGCGCGGCGGCGACCTGCTCGCGCGCCCGGCGGATGGCCGGGACGTCGAATTGCGCGCGCACGAGCGCCGCCGGCGGCAGGTCGCGCAGCACGATCTCGGATCGCGCCACGTCGTCGTCCAGGCGCGCCAGGACATGGCGCAGCAAGGCGGTGGAGCGCGAAGGCGCGGAGGGACTGCCGGCAAGGGCGACGACGGACATGCGACGGTGTCTGGGAATGAACAGTCCCTCGACGTTAGGCGCACCGGGCCTGCGCGAAAACGAACACGTTTGGCTATCGATATCCGCGCGGCGCCTTTGTCGATATCGGCGCAACCTTATGCGCGCCGCGGTGATCGGACCGCGGCGCATCGCGCCCGCGCACGCCACATCGACTGCCCCGAAGCCCGCAGGCATGCTGCACTTCGAACAGCGCCATGGGCCGAATCTGCGCCGCGCCCGGGGCGGTGCGCGGTGGCGCAGACCTTGCATCGGAGGCCGCGACCCTTTCGTCCCGGCCCCGCGGCCGGCCCTGCTTCCGACTCCGACGACCGCCATGACTTCCTTCGCGCGTGCCCTGGCCCTGGCCAGCCTTCTGGCTCCCGTGCTCGCGCACGCGGGCCCCAGCGTCTATCCCGAAGGCACCACGCGCCTCGACCCCGAGCGCGCCTGGCCTTCCTACGTGCTGTTCACCGGCGGCGACGACGTGGCGCGCCTCGTCGATCTCGACGGCCGGACGGTGCACACCTGGCCGGACGTCGGCTCGTTCGCGAGCGCCTTCATCGATCCCGCGCTGGTGGGCGGCGAGCGCGGGCACGTGCTGGTGACGCTCGAGAACACCGACGGCAGCGGCGTGGACCTCGTGCCCGGGCGCGCCGGGCCGCGCGTGTCCAAGACCATCGGCGAGCTCGACTGGGACGGCAAGACGCGCTGGCGCTTCGGCCCGCAGGCCCCGGGCGGCCTCGCGCAGCAGCATCACGACTGGGCGCGCCTGCCCAACGGCCACACGCTGGTGCTGGCGAACCTGCGCCATCCCGTCGCGGGCTTCAAGCAGGCCCAGGTGCTGGACGACGTGGCCTACGAAGTGGACGGCGGCGGCGCGATCGTCTGGCGCTGGGTGGCTTCCGAGCACCTGGAGGAGTTCGGCTTCGGCGCCGCCACGCTGGCGCTGATCCGCGGCTCCGACAACGCGGACTACCTGCACGTCAACGATCTCAAGCCGGTCGGCCCCAACCGCTGGTTCGACGCCGGCGACCAGCGCTTCGCGCCCGACAACCTGATCCTCGATTCGCGCAATGCCAACGTCATCGCCATCGTCGATCGCCGCAGCGGCCACGTCGTCTGGACGCTGGGGCCCGACTATCCGGCGATCCCGCGCGGCGCCGCGGGCCGCCGCGTGCCGCGCCCCGTCGACCAGATCAGCGGCCAGCACGATGCCCAGATCATTCCCGCCGGCCTGCCCGGCGCGGGCAACCTGCTGGTGTTCGACAACCAGGGCGAGGCGGGCTACCCGCCGGTGGAACTGCCCACCACGGGCGGCTCGCGCGTGCTGGAGATCGACCCGATCACGCGCCAGGTCGTCTGGCAGTACACGGCGGAGGATTCCGGCCAGCCGTCGTGGGCCTTCCGCAGCACGCACATCAGCGCGGCGCGGCGCCTGCCCAACGGCAACACCTTCATCGACGAAGGCCAGAGCGGGCGCCTGTTCCAGGTGACGCGCGCGGGCGACATCGTGTGGGAATACGTCAACCCGTATCCGCGCACCGGCAAGGACGCCTCGACCGGCCGGACCACCGTCAACCACCAGCTGTACCGTGCCCAGCCGGTGCCGCTGGACTGGGTGCCGGCCGGCACGCCGCATTCGGAGACGGCGCTGCGCGCGGGGCGCGGCGGGGAAGGCGCGGCGCGCTGACGCTGCGCGGCCCCGGCGTCGCTCAGAGCCCGACCACCGCGCTCGCCCAGCGCGCGATCCAGCTGTCGAACAGCAGCCGGCCGTCGACGGACGCCAGGCAGATGCATTCGCCCTGGGCCTGCACCACGGGCTGGTGCAGGATGTCGGTGTCGGCCTCGTCGAAGTCGCCGGCATCGAAGACGGAGCGGCCGTCGTCGAAGGCGCCGTACAGCACCTGCGTGAGCTCCGTGCCGGTGTGCGTGTGCTGCGGCAGGCACTTGCCGGCGCCGATGCGCAGCAGCAGCACGTTGGCCTGCGGGTCGTGCGGCACGCTCACGCGGCTCCAGCGCATGCCCGGGCCCATCGGGCGCCAGCCGGAGATGCGGCAATGGCGCAGGGCCCGCGGCCAGTTCGATCCGGCCGGCAGCGGCGGCTTGGGGCGCACGATGGGCGGCGGCGGGCGCGCCACCGGGCCGTCCAGCCGCGCCAGCACGGCCTGCAGCGCGCCGTCGTCCACCGGCGCGCCGGCCTCCGCCTCGAGCAGCCCGCCGCCGACGCGCTCGAAGTCCAGCACGACCTGGCGGCAGCGCGCACAGGCCTCCAGGTGGGTCTCGACGAGCAGGGCCGGCCCCGTGGCGAGACTGCGACCGGCGTGCGCCAGCAGCAGCGCATCGTCGGGATGGTGGCGGATCACGGTTTGCATTCCTCGAGCAGGTTGCGAAGGCAGGCGGCGGCGCGGCGCAGCCGGGTCTTGACGGTGCCCAGCGGCAGCTTCAGTTCGGCGGCGATGCGGGCGTGCGACATGTCCTCGTAGAACGACAAGCGGACCAGCGTGCGCTGGTCCTGCGTCAGCCCCGACATCGCCGTGCGCACGCGTTCGTCGTGCTGGCGGCGGCTCAGGGCCTCTTCCTGGCCGCAACCGGCATCCGCGACGGCCTGCGCCTCCGCGTCGTCCAGCGACGTCCAGCTGTCATGGATGGCCCGGCGGCGATCGATGCGCAGGTTGCGGGCGATGGTGAACAGCCAGGCGCCGACGCTCGCGCGCGCCGGGTCGAACTGCACCGCCTTGCGCCACAGCATGACGAAGGCGTCCTGCGCCAGTTCCTCGGCCTCGGCCGGGCTGCTGCCGGTCTTCCACAGCCAGGCCTTGAGCTTGGGCGCGAAGTGGCGGAACAGGCCGGCGAAGGCCTCGCGGTCCTGGTCGCGGGCCACGGCGACCATCCAGCGGTCGCGCTGGTCCTCCGGAGAGACGGGTTCGCCGGCCGCGCCGACCAGCGCCAGGCGCGGGCGCGCGTCCCCTGCGTCGCCGGGGGGCGGCGGGGTGTCGGGCGAGGGTTCGGCGTCCATGCTCATGGATACGGTGGACGGGTCGATCTGGATTGCGCGACGGCGGCGATGCCTGCCGCTACCCCTTCGAGAGCCGGCGGAACGCGCTGAAGTGCCGCAGCGCGCCCTGGCCGTCGCCGGCGCCCTCGAGCAGCAGCCCGAGGTTGTAATGCGCATCGGCCATGGCCGGATCGAGCGCGAGGGCGGCCTCGTAGGCCTCGATCGCCCGCGCCCGCTCGCCCACGTCCTCCAGCGCGACCGCGCGGTTGAAGTGCAGCAGCGCGTTCACGATGCCGTGCTCCACGGCGTCCTCGAACAGCGAGACCGCCTCCTCGCAGCGCGCCGTCTCGCACAGCAGCGCGCCCAGGTTGACCAGGGCGTCGACGTGATCGGGCTGCTGCGCCAGCGCGTTGCGGTAGGCCTGCTCGGCCTTGGCGGCGTCGGAGGCCTCCAGGTCCTGGCCGAGCTCGAACCAGTCCGGCTCGGGCGCGGCGGCGGCCGGCAGGCGGTCCGCGACGTGGACGACGGCGTCCGCCGAGACCTGCACCTCGAAGTCGAGCAGCAGCTGGCCCGTCGTCGCCTCGCGCACGCCGGCGGCCTCGCGCACGGCCACGTCCGCGCCCGCCGAGGTGATGCGCAGGCCGGTCAGCGGCATGTCCGCGGGCAGCCGTGCGCGCAGCGATTCCAGCGACGCGACGATGCGCCGCGTCGGGACGCGCGCCTGGCGCAGCGCCTCCGCGGTCTTCATCAGCAGCAGGTCCTGGAACGTGAAGCGCAACTCGCGGCGCGGGCCGCGCGAGGGCATCACGAACCCGTTGGTCACCAGCGCGCGGACGACGGCCGGCGTCAGGCCGATCAGGTCCTGGACGCGCTTGAGCGTGTACGGCGCGTCGACCGACGTCGTCACTTCTTCGCGCGGGCTCGCGTCGCGGTGGCGGGCGCGGCCTCGACCTCGACGGCCTTGGGCGTGCGCTTGACCGCCTTGCGCTCCTTGGCCTCGACCATGGCCGTGACGTTGGTCGGCTCGGCCACGGGCGCCGGCGCGGGCGCGGCCTTGGGCGCCTTGGCGGGCGCCGCCTTGCCCTTGCCGAGGCTGGCCTGCAGCGCGGCCATCAGGTCGATGACCTGGGCACCTGCGGCCTCGGCATCTTCCGGATGCATGGCGGCCACGACCTTGCCGCCGGCGATCTTCTCGTCGATGGCGGCCAGCACGCGCGCGCGTTCCTCGTCCTTGAATTCCGTCGGGTCGTACGCGTCGACCGAGCTCTGCTCGACCAGTTGCATCGCCAGCTTCAGCTCGGCCTGCGTGACCTGCTCGTCGGCGATGTTGAGCTCCTTGAGCGAGCGCACCTCGTCGGCGTAGAGCAATTGCTGCAGCACCAGGCCGTCGTCCGTCGCGCGGATCTGCACGACGTACTGGCGCGCCTTCCAGGCCCACTTGGCGAGCGCGCAGCGCCCGGCCTCGATCAGCGCCTGCTGGAGCAGGCGGTAGGGCTTGCCGCCGCGCTTGTCGGGCGCCAGCAGGTAGGCCTTGTCGTAGAAGGTCGGGTCGACCGACTTCTCGGGGATGAAGCTCACGATCTCGATCAGGTGGCTGCCGCTGTCCTCGAGCGCCTTGAGCTCCTCGGGGGCGAACAGCACGAAGCGGTCCTTCTCGAACTCGTAGCCCTTGCTCATCTCGGCCCGCGGCACGACCTGCCCGGTCTGCTCGTCCACGTACTGCTGCTTGAGGCGGTGGCCTTCCTTGGACAGCAGGTTGAACTTGACCGCGCCGCCGGCCGATTCCGTCGCTGAATAGAGCTTGACCGGGATACTGACCAGGCCGAAGGACACGGACAGCGAGGCGATCGAGCGAGCGGCCATGGGGTCTCCTGAAGGCAGGTAGAGAAGCGGAGATTAGCGCAGAAGCAAGCGGCTTGCCAAGGCCGGGCAGCGCGGTCAGACTCCGGGCGGCCCGCGGACGGCCCGCGGCCGCGCAGTCGTTCACGGACGGCGCGCACGACTTTCGATCCCGAGGGGAGGAGCATTGAGCCTGCGCGTCGCGACCTGGAACGTCAACGACATCCGCAAGCGGCTGCCCCAGTTGCTGGCCTGGCTGCAGCGCACGGCGCCCGACGTCGTGGCCCTGCAGGAACTGAAGGTCCCGACCGCGGATTTCCCCGTCGCCGCGCTCGCCGACGCGGGCTACCACGCGCTCGTGGTCGGCCAGCGCACGTGGAACGGCGTGGCGCTGCTGGCGCGCGGCCGCGAGCCGCTGCCGGTGTCGACCGCCCTGCCCGGCGACTCCCAGGACAAGGAGGCCCGCTACGTCGAGGCCGCCATCGAGGGCGTGCTGTTCGCGGGCCTGTACCTGCCGAACGGCAACCCGTTCCCCGGCCCGAAGTTCGACTACAAGCGGCGCTGGTTCGAACGGCTGCAGGCGCGCGCCGCGCAGTTGCAGGCCTCGGGCCAGCCGGCGGTGCTGCTGGGCGACTGGAACGTCGTGCCGACCGACGCCGACATCTACAAGCCCGACACCTGGCGCGACAACGCGCTGCTGCAGCCCGAGCCGCGCGCGGCCTTCGCGCACCTGCTCGCGCAGGGCTGGACGGACGCGCTGCGGCACGCGCATCCGGACGCGGCGCCGTTCACCTTCTGGGACTACCGCCGCAAGCGCTGGGAGCGCGACGCGGGCCTGCGCATCGACCACATCCTCGTCAACGCGGGCCTGGCCGTCGTGGCCGCCGGGGTCGACCGCGACGAGCGCGGCGCCGAGAACCCGAGCGACCACGCGCCGGCCTGGGCCGAGATCGCGCTGGCCAAGGCCAGGCCCGCGCGCGCCGCGCGCCCGGCGGCCGCCCGCAAGACCGCCGCGGCGCCCGACGACGACCGCCTCGCCCGCTACCGCGCCAAGCGCGACTTCGCCAGGACGCCCGAGCCCGACGGCGTGCTCGCGCCCGCGCCCGCGGGCGAGCGGCCGCCGTTCGTCGTCCAGAAGCACTGGGCGGGCCGGATGCACTACGACTTCCGCCTGGCGCTGGATGGCACGCTGGCGTCGTGGGCGATCCCCAAGGGCCCGTCGCTCGATCCCGCGGTTCGGCCCATGGCGATCCAGGTCGAGGATCATCCGCTCGCCTACGCCGACTTCGAGGGCACGATCCCCAAGGGGCTGTACGGCGCGGGCCAGGTGCTGGTGTGGGATCGCGGCTGGTGGGAACCCGTGGGCGACCCGCGCGCGGGCCTGGCGGCGGGCAAGCTCGTCTTTCGCCTGCACGGCCAGAAGCTCGCGGGGCTGTGGGAGCTGGTGCGCATCTCCAAGCCCGGTGCGCCGAAGCAGGACGAATGGCTGCTGTTCAAGAAGCACGACGCGTGGGCGCGGCCGGCGAGCGCGTTCGACGTCCTCGCCCAGATGCCCGACAGCGTCGTGGCCAGGCCGCTGGGCCCGTTGGAAGAGCGCGCGGCGTCGGTCGACGAAAGCACCGCGGGCGCCGCGCCGGACCTGGCCGGCGCCGTCGCGGCCCCCCTGCCAGCGCGCCTGTCGCCGCAACTGGCCACCGCCGCTGCGAGCGTGCCGGCCGGCCCGTGGGTGTGCGAGACCAAGCTGGACGGCTACCGGCTGCTGGCGCGCATCGACGGCGCGTCCATCCGCCTGTTCACGCGCGCCGGCAACGACTGGACGAGCAAGCTCAAGCCGGTCGTGCAGGCGCTCAAGGGGCTCGGGCTCGCGAAGACGTGGCTCGACGGCGAGATCGTCGTGATGAACGAACGCGGCATCCCCGACTTCAACCGGCTGCAGAACGCCATCGACAATTCGCGCACGGCGCAGGTGCAGTACTTCCTGTTCGACGCGCCGTACTTCGAGGGCCGCGACGTCCGGCGCGTCCCGCTGCGCGGCCGGCGCGCGCTGCTGCAGGAATGGCTGGAGGCGCATCCGAGCGAGGGCATCCGCTTCAGCGAATCGTTCGACGCGGCGCCGATGGACATGCTCGCGGCCGCGCGCCAGCTGGGCCTGGAAGGCGTGATGGTCAAGCGCGCCGATTCGCCGTACGAGGAGTGCCGCACGGCGACCTGGCTCAAGCTCAAGTGCCAGCAGCGCCAGGAGTTCGTCGTCATCGGCTTCACGGATCGCAGCGGCGTCGCCACCGAGGTCGGCAGCCTGCTGCTCGCGTACCACGAGGGCGACGCGCTGCGCTTCGCGGGCTCGGTCGGCGCGGGCTGGGACGCGGCCGGTGGTGCCGACCTGCACCGGCGGCTGTCCGCGCTGCGCACCGACCAGCCCGCGCTCGACCCGGGCCTGATCAACCCCGGCAAGTGGTCGCGCCGCGGGCCGGGGGCCGAGCGCTGGGTGACGCCGACGACCGTCGTCGAGATCCGCTTCGCGGACTGGACGCCCGACGGCCACATCAAGCACGCCGTCTTCCGCGGCGTGCGCGAGGACAAGCCGGCCAGCGAGGTCGGGCGCGAGACGCGCGCGGCCGCGGTGGCGCCGGCGGCGGCCCCGGCCCGCGCGAACGATGCGCCGCCCGCGGCGAGCGTGCGCATCACCCACCCCGAGCGCGTCATCGATGCGTCGACGGGCCTGCGAAAGATCGACCTCGTGCGCTACTACGCGAGCATCGCGCCGTGGATGCTGCCGCACCTGGCCGGCCGCCCGGTGTCGCTCGTGCGCGCGCCCCAGGGCGTGGCGGGCACGCTGTTCTTCCAGAAGCATCCGGAGTCCAAGGTGCCCGGGCTGACCGAGCTCGACCCGGCGCTCGTGCCCGGCCAGCCGGCGCTGCTGGCGGTGGACTCGGCGGACGCGCTGGTCGCCGCGGCGCAGCTCAACACCATCGAGTTCCACACCTGGAACAGCACGATCGGGCGCATCGATCGTCCCGACCGCTTCGTCCTCGACCTCGACCCGGGCGACGGCGTCCCCTGGCCGCACCTGCAGGAGGCCGCGCTGCTGGTGCGCGCGATGCTCGTCGAGCTCGGACTCGAAAGCTGGCTCAAGACCTCGGGCGGCAAGGGCCTGCACGTGGTCGTGCCGCTGACGCCCAAGGACGACTACGAGGCGGTCAAGGAGTTCAGCCACGCCGTCGTGCGCCACATGGCCAAGGTGATCCCGTCGCGCTTCGTCGCCGTGGCCGGCGGCGGCCATCGCGTGGGCAAGGTGTTCATCGACTACCTGCGCAACGGCCACGGGCAGACCACGGCGTGCGCGTTCAGCGCGCGCTCGCGGCCCGGCCTGGGCGTGTCGATGCCCGTCGGCTGGGACCAGCTCGGCGAGCTCAAGGCCTCCGCGCAGTGGACGATCGCCACGGCGCGCGACGTCCTGAGCTTCCAGTCCGAGGACCCGTGGGCCGGCTACTGGAACAAGAAGCAGACGCTGGCCGCGGGCCGCAAGGTGCTCAAGGCGGCCGGGAGCGCGTGAGTCAGGCCGGATCCGGCGCGGCAGCCCTGCCGGCCGGCGGCGGGCGCAGGCCCTCGGCGAGCTCGCGCAGCCCGCCTGTGACGAAGTCGACGAGCATGGCGCGCCGCTCGTCGACCGTGACGCCCGCCTCGCCGTCGTCGCGGCGGATCTCTCCCTGGACGATCTCCTCGACGAAGGTCAGCGCGATGCCGCTCGCCTGCGCGTCCCAGCGCGGATCGAGTCGCACCACCAGCGCGCCGAACTCGCGCTGCGTCGCGGCCAGGCCCTCGTCGAGCGCGGCGCAGCGACGGCGCGCCTCGCGTTGGAAGGCCAGTTGCGACAGCCGCATGCCGTCGTACGTCGACCAGCATTCGAGGGACGCCGCGATCCAGGCGGCAGCCAACTGTTGCAAGCTGGCGGGCGGGGCCTCGTGGAAGGCGCGGCGCAGCGCGGCGAGCCGCTCCGCGAGGGCCTTGGCCGCAGCGTGCAGCACCGCGTCGTACAGCAGGGGCTTGGCGCCGAAATGATGATCGAGCAGCGTCAGCGAGACGCCGGCATCGGCGGCGATCTTGCGGAGACTGGCGCCTTCGAACCCGTGGGTCGAGAAGTGGCGGACGGCGGCTTGGAGGATCGCGGCCTTGCGATCGGGAACGTCGGAACTCAGTGTCATCGCGCCGTGGGTCTCCTCGCGCCACATTGCAAGTCAATCGTGTCCGATGCGTGTGCAGGTTATGTTCCAGATCGTTCGTTCAATGTGCGCACTTCGTGCACGGGCCCGCTCGTGTGCGGCAAGGGCGTCCGATGGAGTCGGCAGTTCGAACGTTCAGTGGGGACGCGGGGTCGCCTGCATCGGAATTTCTTTCCGTCCGTTTGCAAGGCCGGGTTCTGCTCATCCGTAAGAACGTCCTGAATGGCACGACTGGACGAACGTTCGAGGTGATCGTTCGCTCACCTGCGCGTCAGTCCGCACCCCACGAATGACGTGGCCGCATCGAGCTGCTCGACAATATCGACGCAGCACAATGCGCGGATGGACAGCGAGAAGTACGAAGCCATCGGACAGCGCGGCGAGGCCTGCATCATCCTCATGCGGCGCATGCCCCTGCCGAACGGCCAGACGGTCGAGACGTGGACGCTGGCGACCGGCGAGCGGCTGCGCGCGACGGAGGTGCCGGGCGAGTACGTGACGGTCAATGGCGGGCGGACGTTCCGCCTGCGCCAGTCCGCGTAGCGCGCGGATCGTCCGCGCCGAGCAGGATCGCGCGGAAGTCGTTCACGTTGGTCAGCATCGGGCCGGTGACGAGCGCGTCGCCGAGCACACCGGAGAACCGTGACCGTCGTTGTCGTCCAGCCGCTCGCGCGGCTTCATGCCCGCGGCCCAGCCGACGCGCCCGAGCTCCTTGATGTTCTCCATGCGCGCGATGCCCAGCGCCACGGTGGCGAAGATGATCGGCGCGAAGACCATCTTGATCAGCTTGATGAACAGGTCGCCCAGCGGCTTGAGGTCGCTCGCGAACGGGGGCGCGACCAGCCCCAGCAAGATGCCGGCGGCCACGCCGACCAGCACCTGGACGTACACCTTTCCGAGGATGCGGCGCATCGCTTGTCTCCTTGACGGGAATGCGGGGGCCCGCGGCACTGGCGGCCGCTCGGGCGGACGAGGCGATGCGGCGCAGCGCCTCGCGTTCGGTGCGGCGTCAGGCCGCGAGCTCGCGGCAGACCGCCTCGGTCACCTGCGCGGTCGTGGCCTGGCCGCCGAGGTCGCGCGTGTGCAGCGCGGGGTCGGCCGTGACGCGTTCGATGGCCTGCATCAGGCGCGCGGCGGCCTCGCGTTCGCCCAGGTGCTCGAGCAGCATCGCGGCCGACCAGAAGACGCCCACCGGGTTGGCCAGGCCCTGGCCCATGATGTCGAACGCGGAGCCGTGGATCGGCTCGAACATCGACGGGTAGCGGCGTTCCGGATCGATGTTGCCGGTGGGCGCGATGCCCAGGCTGCCGGCGAGCGCCGCGGCGAGGTCGCTGAGGACGTCGGCGTGCAGGTTGGTCGCGACGATGGTGTCGAGCGAGGCCGGGCGGTTGACCATGCGCGCGGTGGCGGCGTCGACGAGCTCCTTGTCCCACGCGACGTCCGGGAACTCCCGGGCGACCTGGACCGCGATCTCGTCCCACATCACCATCGCGTGGCGTTGCGCGTTGCTCTTGGTGACCACCGTCAGCAGCTTGCGCGGGCGCGACTGCGCGAGCCGGAATGCGAAGCGCATGATCCGCTCGACGCCGGCGCGGGTCATCCAGCGCTACGACGCGTCCGGCCTCAACGAGCTGTGCACCCTGACGCCGTCCGAAGCCACCGGCGGCCGCGGCAAGTGGGCCGCGCAGGCCCTGCCCTTCGTCTTCGGCGGCCTGTGGCTGCTGGCCGTCGCGGGCGCGTTCAGCGACTGACGCGCTTCAAGCGGCGGTCTCGGGCGCGACCGCCGCGGCGTCCATGTCGACCGAGCGCGCGATGCGCCGGCGCGGCGTCTCGAGGATGCGCTCCGACAGTGCCCGGTCGCCGGCCCTGCGCGCGATGGTCAGCGCCCCCACCGTGTTCGTGAGCACGCTCAGCGCGGTGTCGGTGCCGTCGGCGTCACCCGACCCGGATCCAGGGCCAGCTGATCGAGGGCAGCGCGATGAGCGCGCTCGCGACCTTGAAGGCCCGATGCGGCCGGCCGGGGGCGCGCGACGGCGTGCATCCCGCTCGTCGGCACCCGCCGCCTGGCCGCCGCCCGCGACATATTCGTCACCAAACTCCGGCCGCCGCGCGCGGCCGAATTTAATTCCGCCACCGCTTACGTTTCCTGATTGCGCGCAATAAAACATTTCAAATCGCAATGCAATAAAAGAGACCCGAATATAAGAGACCACTACGATTCCACGACATATCCAGTTGCGGGAATCGCGAAATGAAAATCAATCGAGGCCTGGCAGGTTTCCTGTGGTTCTTCGCCCTCTATGAAATCACCGTCTACCTGACCAACGACATGGCGATGCCGGCGATGCTGGACGTCGTGCGCGACTTCCACGGCCGGCCCGCAGACGCCGGCCTGTCGCTGAGCCTGTACATCGTCGGCGGCAGCCTGCTGCAGATCGTGCTGGGGCCGCTGGCCGAGCGCCACGGCGAGCGTCGCGTGCTGCTGGCCGGCAACGCCCTGTTCCTGCTGGCCACGCTGGCCGTGCCGCTGTGCCACACGATGGGGCAGTTCCTCGCCGTGCGCTTCGTGCAGGGCATGGGCACCTGCTTCGTGTTCGTCGGCTACTCGGTGCTGCACGAGGCGCTGGACGACGTGGCCGCCGTCAAGGCCGCCAGCCTGCTCGCCAACCTGGGCATCTTCGCGCCGCTGGTCGGCCCGATCGTGGGCAGCGCGGTGCTGGGGGTCGCGCCCTGGCAGGCCGTCTTCCTGCTGGCGGCGGCGCTGGCCGCGCTGTCGCTGGCCGGCCTGGCACGCTTCGCCCCGCGCCGCCGCCCGCCCGCACGGACGCCGTCCGGGCGCGAACTGGCCAGTGCCACCGGGAAACTCCTGCGCCATCGCCGATTCCTGCTCGGCATATTGGTTTCGGGATTGGCCCTGGCGCCCCTGACCGCCTGGATCGGATTATCTCCGGCGATCGTCATGGGGAATATGGGACGCTCGCGCGCGGCTTATGTCGAATACCAGGTCGTGATATTCGCGGGATTCGTCGCCAGCAGCCTGTGGGTGCAACGCCTGGCCGACCGCCTGAGCATGGAGACGCTGATCCGGCGCGGCACCGCCGCGGCGCTCGCGGGGCTGCTCGTCGCGGCGGCCGGGGTCGGGTCGGACTGGCTGTTCGTGCTGGGCATGGCGGGGTTCTCGGCCGCGCTGGGCCTGTTCAACGGCGCGTTGCTGCGCCTGACGACGGTCGTCTCCGGCAGCTCGACGCGCCTCGCCTCGGCCGTGCTGAGCCTGCTGTATTGCGCGTGCCTGGCCATCGGGCTCGAGCTGCACAACCGCATCGGCGCGCACTTCGGCTATGCGCTCGCCGCGTACGCGTGGGCGAACGTGCCGATCGGCCTGGCCGTATTCCTGCTCGCGCGCCGCTTCGCGCCCGCCCCGGCCGCGGCCGACGGCGCCGTCGCCGCGGCCGCCTGATCACGACAACGAGGCCGCCCGACCGGCGGGCGGCCGACCACGCGAGGGATGCCGGCGCCTTTCCCAACCTTCGAAAGCAATCCATGTCCTTCCTGAACGACTACGAATCGACACTGGCCCGCATCAAGACCCAGTTCGTGGCGCGCCAGCAGTGCGCGACGCTGGCCGAGGCGGACGTGCCGGGGGCCGAGGCGCTGGATCGCCACGCGCGACAGCTGGCACGGCTGCACGACCAGCAGATGGCGGAACTGCGCCAGCTGGTGCGTGCCAACGCGGGCCGCTTCGACGCGGGGGCGGTGTCCTCGCTCGTCGGCTTCCCCGCGCAATCGCTGACTGCCGAGGAATCGGTGCTGCATCGCATCTGGATGGGCGGGCCGCCGCCGGCGCCGGTGCGCGAGGCGATACGGCAATGGGGTATCGCCCTGGAGATCACGCGCCAGGCCGTCGGGCGTCGCTACCGCTCGATGCTGTGGGCCTGGGACGAACGCCAGTTCGACGGCGACGCGCGCTTCGAGCGGCTGGCCGGCGCGGGCGCCTACGTCATCGGCCGCTACCGGCTCGGCGAGCACGGCGGCGACGCGCCCGTGGACGTGGGCTCGCTGGCGACGCTGCTGCACGACTTCGCCGCGGGCCACGCCGCGCTGCTGGGCGAACTGCACGCCAAGGGCTACTGGGTCAACCTGTCGGACATCGCGCGGCAACTGGTGCTCAAGGTGTTCGGCGGCATCTACATGGATGCCGACACCATCCCCTCGCGCACCGCCACGATCTTCCTCGCGCGGCCCGAGGTGCCCGACTACCTGGGCGCCCCGCGCGACCGCGCCCGCGGCCGCTCGCGCCCGCACGTGAGCTGGCTCAACGCGTTCGAGGACGAGAACGGGTTCCTCGTCTCGCGCAAGGACAACTCCGCGCTCGACCAGATCATCGTGGAGACCGGCCTGATGCTCGCTGGCCTGCGCGGCGCGGTGCCCCTGCGCGACCGCCGCTCGTCGCAGGCCGCCGAGTTCGCCGCGCGCCTGCACGGCGCGACCTACGGCGCCTGGCGCGCGCACCTGGGCCACAGCCTGCTGCCCTACGACGAGGTGGCACGCGCGCACTGCGTGCTGCAGGGCGACGCGCGCGAGCGGCGGCCGATCGGCCTGCACGGCATGCGGCTGGTCGTGGACTGGCTGACGCAGCAGGCCGTGCCGCTCAGCGCATCGGAGCAGGCCAGCCGCGCACGCTGCGTCGAGGCGCTCGCGCGCCGCGGCTGGCAGCTCGACGCGCACACGCGGCTGGAGGACGTCGCGCAGGTCTGCTGGGCCGACGAGGTGCCGCGCCTGGCCTACGCGCCCCAGCTGCGCACTGCCGAAGGCAACCTGCACTACTACTCGTTCCTGTCGCACGACGAGCAGCTCGATCGCGTCAACGCCCTGTTCGGCCACTGGCTGATCGCGCGCAACGCGCAGGCCATGCGCGATCCCGCGTGGTGGGCGCGCGTCAAGGGCACGGCCGCCGAGCGCGCCCCGCGCGTCGCGATCGAGGCCGACAGCCTGGGCGTGACGCCATGAGCGCCCGCCCGGCCGCGCCCAAGGGCGCTCGCGCCGCAGCCCGCAGGGCGGAGGCTGCCTCGTGAACGGTGCGGACTACGCCATCGTCGACGGCGCCCGCGCGAGCGCCGCGGACTGCCGCCGCATGGCCGCGCTGCTGTTCTCCACCAGCTACCTGGAGTACTGCTCGGCGGCCAACAAGCTGGGCATCCCCTGCATCGAGCTGCAGCAGCGCACGAACATCGAGCCCTATCTGCCGCACCTGCGCGTGCTGGCCGACGACACGCGGCGGCTCGCCGGCTTCTACGTGGCCGCCCCGCTGGCCGCGCTGGCCGGCGTCGCCACCGGCCGACCCTACCGCGACGAGATGCAGGCGCTGGACGACGCGTACGAGGCCTTCGTCGACGCCCACACGACGCCGGACGACTACTTCGTGGCCAGCCTGGCCATCGAACCGCGCGACCGCGGCCGGGGGCTGTTCCATCGGCTGTTCGACGACATCGTGGCGCGCGCCCGCGCCGCCGGCAGCCCGCGCGTGGTGCTGGCGGTGTGGGAGAGCAACGCGGCGATCGCGCTGTACCGCAACAAGGGCATGCGCGCGCTGGCGCGCTTCGACACCGCCTGGCCGCTGTTCTTCGACCGCCTGTGGCTGCTCGCGCTGCCGCTGGCCGACCAACCCGCCATCGCCGCCGACCAAGGAGAGACCGCATGACCGACGCCATCGCCCGCCTGGGCAAGAAGGACATCGCCACCCGCAACCCGTCCACCGTCGCGGCGCCGCGCCGCCGCTTCGCGCCGGAGCCCGTGCAGCCGCTGCGCGCCCTGTCGGACGAGGACTGGATGCGCTGGCGGCGCGACGGCTACGTCGTCGTGCGGCGCGCCATCGAGCCCGCGCTGGCGGACGCGATCGCGGCGCTGGTCTGGGAGTTCGAGGAGCTGGATCCGCGCGATCCAGGCACCTGGTATCCGGCGGCGCGCACCGAACGGCGCCGGCGCTCGCTGGCCGCCAACGCGGGGATGATCGAGCTCTACAACCATCCGCTGATGTGGCAGGCGCGCCAGTCGCCGCGCATCCACGACGCGTTCGCCGACCTGTGGGGCACGCGCGAGCTATGGGTGTCGATCGACCGCCTCAACCTGATGCTGCCGCCGGAGCCGGGCTTCGAGTTCCGCAGCTTCATGCACTGGGACCACGACCCGGAGGGCGACGGCGACAACGTGCAGGGCGTGCTCGCGATCACCGACCAGCGCGACACGGACGTCGGCGGATTCAAGTGCCTGCCCGAGCTGTTCCGCGACTTCGCCGCGTGGCGCGCGACGCAAGGCGACGAGTGGGACTGGTATCGCCCCGACGTGAGCGCCTTCACGCCCACGCCGGTGCCGCTGGATCGCGGCGACCTGCTGATCTTCAACAGCCGCCTGTGCCATGGCATCCGGCCCAACACCAGCGCGCGCGGCGTGCGCATGGCGCAGTACGTGGCGATGATGCCGGCGCAGGAAGACGACGCCGCGCAGCGCGCCTGGCGCGTCGATGCCTGGCGCGAACGCCGCGCGCCGCACGGCTACAGCCTCGATGGCGACCCGCGCGACTGGGAGCGCACGCGCTATCCGACCGCCGACCTCACCCCGCTGGGCGAACGCCTGCTGGGCCTGCGCTCCTGGCGCGACTGAACATTTCTCCGACGATTCGAACAAGGACGACGATGAACGATCAAGACCACGACCTGCGCGCCCGGCTGCTCGAACTGCTGATGCCCGACCTGCGCTTCTGGGCGGCGGACGAACGGCCCGCGCCGCCGCCCGTGACGCAGGTGCCGCCCGAACTGGCGGCGCTGCTGCGCGACTACGCCTTCGGCGGCGTGATCCTCTTTCGCGAGAACCTGGTCGACACGGACCAGATCGTCGCGCTCACCGACGCACTCGCGCAGTACGCGCCCACCGGCCGCCTGGTCGCGATCGACCAGGAAGGCGGCACCGTCACGCGCATCGCCGGCGGCCTGGAGATGCCGGGCAACATGGCGCTGGGCGCGTGCGACGACCCTGCTCTGACGACGTCGTCGGCCGCCCTGCTCGGCGCCGAGCTGCGCGCGCTCGGGTTCAACTTCGTGTTCGCGCCGGTGCTGGACGTCAACAGCAACCCGGCCAACCCGATCGTCGGCGTGCGCTCGTTCGGCAGCGACCCGGCGCTCGTGGCGCGCCATGGCCGCGCGTACGTCGACGGCCTGGACGCGCAAGGCCTGGCCGCCTGCGCCAAGCACTTCCCGGGGCACGGCGACACCGAGACCGACTCGCACCACGCCACGCCGGTGATCCGCCGCGACCGCGCGGCGTTCGAAGCCGTCGACCTGGTGCCGTTCCGCGCTGCGATCGCGCACGGCGTGGACTGCATCATGACTGCCCACATCGTGGCGCCGGCGCTGGACGACGCGACGATCTGGTCGGACAAGGCCGGCGCGCCGGTGCCGGTGCCGGCGACGCTCTCGCGCCCGATCATGACGGGCCTGCTGCGCGAGACGCTGGGCTACGACGGCGTGATCGCCAGCGACGCGCTGGACATGAAGGGCATCACCGACCACTTCGGCCCGGTGCAGGCGACGCTGCACTGCCTGCGCGCGGGCGTCGACCTCGTGCTGATGCCGATCCGCCTGTGGAGCCCGGCGCGCATCGAGGCCTTCCGGGCGTGGTTCGACGAGGTGCTGCAGGCCTGCGTGCAGGAGCCGGCCCTGCGCGCGCACGTGACGCAGGCCTGCGCGCGCCTGCGGGCGCTCAAGGCGCGGCGCGGCGTGGGAACCGGTTCGACGAGCTCGTTGGCCGAACGGCAGGCCGAGGCCGCGCGGCGGGTGCTGTGCGACGCGCATCGGCTGGCGCAGGAGGCGATGGCCGCGGCGGCCGTCACGCTGGAACGCAACGACACGGGCGTGCTGCCGTGGCGGGTGCGGGCGGACGATCGCGTGCTGGTCGTCTCCGATCATGCGATCCTGGTGGACGAGGCGTGCGCGACGATCGCTCGCCTGGCGGTCGGACGGCCGCGGGGCGTGCGTCCCGTGGACGCGTTGCGCGATCCGGGCGACGCGGTGGACAAGGTGCTGCTGTTGACGTGCAACCTCGTGGCCGCGGACCCGCAGATCGATGCGCTCGTGGAGCGGGCGCGCGAGCGCGGCGTTCCGCTGGTCATGCTCAGCTGCCACAACCCGTACGACATCCTGCACGTGGCCGGCGTCCACACGAACGTGCTGGTGTACGGCGCGTCAGGCATCGACCAGACGAACTACAGCGAGCGGCGGTTCCGGCTGAACCTGGAGCGGGCAGTGGGCAAGGTGTTCTCGGCGACTTCGGTGGGGGACTTTGGGGGGCGGGTGCCGGTGGAGCTCGCTGCGTTTGGTGCGTTGGAGGTTGCTTGATGGATGGTTGCTGTTGTCGCTGATGTCGTTGCTGTCGCTGTTGTCGCTGTTGTCGCTGTTGTCGCTTCGCGCTGGCCGGCGTTGCGCTTGCGACAGGCTGGGCTGGTTGAGAAAAACATTCGCGGGGTTTGGTATGGGTTTTGGCATCGACGGGCCATCGAGGCCGCGTCGATGCCCGCGACCTGCATTGCCACACGCCCGTTTGGTTTGACGCGAAATGCGGGCCATGACGGCAGCGCCTTTTGTCGGTGGACGAGCGCGGGTTACGCCTGCGGCTAACCCGCCCTACCAACACCGTGCCGCGGCGCGGCGCGTGATTCGTATTCGTTTTCGTATTCGGTAGGGCGGGTTAGCCGCAGGCGTAACCCGCGATTCGTCGCACGCGTCGACAAGCTCCCGCACACACGCGCGTGCGCCGAAGGCGCCGCGTTCGTCGATCACGACAAGGAGACGTCGGCCCGGCGACGTGCAACTTCGCGTCAAACGCGGCTGCCGGCCGACACGCAGGCCGCGGGCATCGACGCGGCCTCGACGGCCCGTCGATGCCAAAACCAATTCAAAAAACGGCGAATGTTTTTCTCGACCAGCACAGGTGCCGGCGCGGCAGGGTGGGCTGGGGTTCCGAGCGCAGGCTGGCCCGAGCGACGCGGGTGGAGGCCTCCGGTCCGCCCTGGAAGAACTTGACTGCGGCCAACACCGCGAGCGCGCGGTGCAACTCGAAGCCACGGAACCCGCCGAATCCGGCCGTCCAGGCCGGATTCCGACGCGTGGCCAGCCGGAGAGCGGAGCCCCAGCCCAGCCTGTCGCTAGCGCAACGCCGGCACGCGCGAAGCGAAAGCCGCCACAACAGCCACGACAGCGATAACAGCGATAACAGCGATAACAGCGACAACAGCATTGCTTGTCGACCAACAGTACCACTCAGGTACGCGTCGGCAATCGGCGCTCAGTTCATCGCCAGCGGTGCCGCGCGATCGGGGCGCGGGAAGTGCTGGTCGATCGCCCGCATCTCGGCGTCGCTCAACACGACGTCCGCCGCCGCGAGGTTCTCGCGCAGGTGGGCCTCGCCGGTGGCCTTGGGGATCGCGACCACGCCCGGCTCGGCCAGGACGGCGGCCAGCGCGACCTGCGCGGCGCCGAGGCCACGGGCGGCGGCGATCTTGCGCAGCACCGGATCCTGGGCGGCGCGGCCCTGGTCGATCGGGCTGTAGGCCATCAGCGGCATGCGGCGCGCGCGCAGCCAGGGCAGCAGCGCGAACGCCGGGCCGCGTTCGCCGAGCGAGTACCAGACCTGGTCGAGCGCGCAGTCGTCGCCCAGCGCGGCGACCTCTTCCATGTCGTCGACGTCGAAGTTGCTGACGCCCCAGCGGCCGATCGCGCCGTCGCGGGCGAGCGCGCGCAAGGCGTCCACGGTCTGCGCGAGCGGGTGCTCGCCGCGCCAGTGCAGCAGGTAGACGTCGATCGCGTCCAGGCCGAGGCGGCGCCGGCTGCGGTCGCAGGCGGCGCGCGTGCCGGCGCGGCTCGCGTTGTGCGGGTAGACCTTGCTGACCACGAGGACGTCCTCGCGCCGCACGTCGCCGGCCCGGATCGCGTCGGCCAGCGCGACGCCCACCACCTCCTCGGCGCCGCCCTCGCCGTACATCTCGGCGGTGTCGATCAGGCGGTAGCCCAGCTCGATCGCGCGGCGCACCGAGGCGATCTCGGCTGCGCGCGCGGCGCGCGACTCCCCCAAGCGCCACGTGCCCAACCCGAGCACTGGCAGCATCAGGGGCGGCGCCTCGCCCGGCATCTCCACGGTTCGCATCGTCGGCTCCCTGTCGAAACGGAGCGCCGATTCTGCGCCTCGCCCGTCACGGAACGAGTCGCAGGACGGCGTGCCCACCGACGCCGGCACGCCGCATCACGCCGACGCGCTGCCTTCCAGCAGCGCTTCGCAGCGCAGGTTCTCGAGGTCGCGGCCCACGGTGGCCATCGCCAGCAGCTGGTCGCCGCGGAAGTAGCGAACCGCGGCGTCCAGCGCCGGCAGCGAGCCGTCGACCTCCAGCCGGTCCCAGCGCGCGGCATGGCCCGTCATGTTGATGGCGGTGTCGTAGTGCTGGCTCCAGAAGAACGGCACCGTGTCGAACGGCCGGTTCGCGCCGAGCATGTTCAGCGCCGCGCACTGGCCCTGCGCCTGCGCATGCGCGAAGTGCTCCACGCGCAGCGCCTCGCCGGTGCGCGCGTCGGGCCAGCGCGCGATGTCGCCGGCGGCCCAGATGCCCGCGGCGCTGGTGCGCAGGGTTGCGTCGACCATCACGCCCTTGTCGACGGCCAGCCCCGCCTGTTCGGCCAGCGCCAGCGACGGCCGCACGCCGACGCCCGCGACGATGAAGTCGCAGCCCTCGATGCGCGTGCCGCCCGCCAGGTGCGCGACCGGGCCGTCGACGCGCTCGACCGTCGTGCCCAGGTGGAACACGACGCCGTGCGCCTCATGCAGCGCCTGGATGCGGCGCCCGAGCGCCTCGCCCAGCACGCTGGCCATCGGCACCGCGTCGCGGCCGACCACATGCACCTCGATCCCGCGATGCCGCAGCGAGGCGGCCACCTCCAGGCCGATGAAGCTCGAGCCGATCACCAGCGCGCGCCTGGCGCCCGCGGTGCGCGCGACGATCGCGCGGCTGTCGGCGAAGCTGCGCAGCAGGTGCACGCGCGCCGGGTCGGCGCCGGGGATGTCCATGCGGATCGGGTCGGCGCCGGTGGCCAGCAGCAGCGCGCCCCATTCGAGCTCGCGGCCGTCCTGCAGCGTCAGGCGGCGTCGCGCCGGATCGAGGGCGGCCACGCGCGTGGACAGCATCAGCGCGATGCCGTTGGCCTCGTAGAACTCGGGCGGCCGCAGCGGGATCCAGTCGGGCTCGGCCGTGCCGGCCAGGAAATCCTTGGACAGGTTCGGGCGATCGCAGGGCGGCGCGTCGTCGGCGCTGATCATCGTCAGCGGGCGCGTGTAGCCGGAGCGGCGCAGCATCTGCGCGGCCGCCAGGCCCGCGACGCCGCCGCCCACGATGACGATGGACGACGGATGCCCCGCCACCGGCGGCCGTTCGCGTGGCCCGGCGACGACGCGCGCGCCCACGAACGCGCGCCCGTCGCGCTGTTCCACGCGCCAGCACGCGATCGGGTCGAGCGCCGGCGCGCGCACGGCCTCGCCGGTCGTCACGTCGAAGCTCGCGTGATGCCAGGGGCAGCGCACGGTGTCGCCGACGACCAGGCCTTCGGCGAGCGGGCCGTGATAGTGGCTGCACTGCGCGCCGAATGCGTGGAGACGCTCGCCGCGCCGCAGCAGCAGCGCGTCCTCGTCGCCGACGCGGCCGGCCAAGCAGCGGCCCTCGGGCAGGTCGGCGAGCGGCACGCCCGCGGTGAAATCGCGACGCTGGTCGTCCTGCTTGTGCTCGTCCATCGCAATCTCCTCGAGGATCAGGCGCGGCTGCCCACGCCGATCATAGGACGCGCGCCCGGCACGTCGGGACAGATGGCATTGCCGTCGCCGGCGTTCCCGCGGCGGGCCGGAAAAGAAGAAAGCCCGCAATCCATTCCTGGAGCGGGCCTTCCGTTGCCCCGACTTCGCTGGCGCGTCGGCGGGACAGTTCCAATGTAGTCGCGGCGGGCGGCGCGCGGTGTAGGACGACCGCGCATCCCGCGTCGATGCATCAATGGAAGATGAGGTAGAGGATCACGAGGACGCCCAGGGGAATGCCCAGGAACCATCCGAGTACGTACTTGCCCATGTCGATGTCTCCGTCGGTGTCGCGCCGGGATGGCGCCATGGGCCCGGACAGGCAACCGGGATGCCGGAACGTTCGCTCAGCCGACCGTGAGCGACTCGATGACGGCCGGCGCGTCGGGCGCGGCGCGCTGCATCCCCTTGACGTGCGCGGCGATCAGCGATTCGTTCCGATGGAACGCGGGCAGCCAGGTCTCGGTGTCCTGCGTCGCGCCGAGTTCAAGCAGCGCTTCGGGCGAGATGAACACGTGGTAGACGAGGACGCCCTCGCTCGCCGTCGCGGCGACGCCCCGCACGACCTGGGACAGGTGCACGTCGAGGAACGAGAGCTTCATGGACGCGCTTTCCGAAAATGGGTCGATCGCCCATTCTGCCGAAAAACACTGTCGTGTGAAGTTGGGGATGGTGCCAGTGTTGCGGCGGCGAACTGAACGCCTGCTCAGCACCGGCGATGCGCGCGTCGTCGCGCCGCCAGGATGCCGCCGGCCCCGCACCGGAGCCCGCGAGCGCCTCGGCATGTCGCTTGCCCGCCGAGGCCATCCCAACCACTTCATGATCGGAATCCGCCATGCTCAGATGGGCCCTGATCTTCGCCGTGATCGCGCTCGTGGCCGGCCTGTTCGGCTTCACCGGCATCGCGGCCGGTGCCGCGGACATCGCGCGCATCCTGTTCTTCGTCTTCGTCGTGCTGGTCGTCGTGTTCCTGCTGCTGGGGGCCGGCATCTTCGGCGGACGTTAGCGACGCTCGTCCACGCACGACGACGAAGGCCCGGCATGCCGGGCCTTTCTCATGGTCGGCACCGCAGGAAGGCTCAGGATGCGGGGCAGGCCGCGCCCGTCCTGATCCACGCGTCGATCAGCGCGCCGAACTGCGCCTGCGTGCCCGGCGCCGGCGTGCGCGCGCCGCCGGGATGCCAGCCCCAGCCGACGAGCGCGTCATGGGCCATGTGGTCGTGGATCTGCGCGAGCGTGCGCTTGCCGTTGCGCGCGGGATCCTTGATCTGCTCGCAGATCGCGCCGAGCGACTTGCCCTGCCACGCCATCTCCACCGGCGCGATGTGCCACTTGGGCGCGCCGGGCACGCCCGCGGGCTGGAAGTTGGCGACCTGGTGGCAGGTGGCGCAACGCATCGCGATGGCGCCCTGGTCGTCCTGGCCGCGCACCACCAGCGGCAGGTGCGCGTGCATGTCATCGCCTTGCGTGGGACGCTCGCCGACGGGGTGGCAGTTCTGGCAGCGGGGGCTCTGGATCACCTTGCCGGCCTCGGCGAACAGCGCCTTCGAGCGCTCGGCCTGGTCGCCGATGGCGGCGAAATCGGCGGGCGATTTCAGGGCCTGCGCATGGACGGCGGAAGCCGCCAGGCAACTCGCGAGGAGAAATCCAACCAGCGTTGTCGGTCGCATTCGGGCCCCCTGGAAAAAATCCAAGCGGCGAGCATACTGCGCTCCACCAATTCCTTCACGGGAGCCGTGAGATGACGACCGTTTCGCTCAACGTCAATGGCCATGCCCACCAGGTGCAGGCCGAGGCGGACACCCCGCTGCTGTGGGTCATCCGGGACGACATCGGCCTGACCGGCACCAAGTTCGGATGCGGCGTCGCGCAGTGCGGCGCGTGCACGGTGCACCTGGACGGCCAGCCCGCGCGCTCCTGCGTCACGCCCGCCACCGCGGTCGGCGGCCGCAAGGTCACCACCATCGAAGGCTTGCAGTCCCGGGCCGCCAAGGCCGTGCAGCAGGCCTGGATCGAGCACGACGTCGTGCAGTGCGGCTACTGCCAGTCGGGCCAGATCATGTCGGCCACCGCGTTGCTCGAGCAGAACCCCAAGCCCAGCGACACCGACATCGACCACGCGATGGCAGGCAACATCTGCCGCTGCGCCACCTACGTCCGCATCCGCGCCGCGATCCATGCCGCGGCCGGGCAGCTCTCGGCTTGAGGAGATCGCCATGCACCCGTTGATGCACGCCTTGCGCGAGCACACGCTCGAGGAGCTCCAGGCCCAGCTGGCCGGCACGACCGCCACGCCCGCGCGCGACGCGCCCGCAGGCGTCACGCGGCGCGCGCTGCTCGCGTCCGGCGCGGCCGGCGGCCTGGTCGTGGCCATCGGCTGGCTGCCGGCCGACGCGCAGGCCGCGGCCGGCCAGGGCGCCGAGGGCCGCGCCGCCAAGGCCGCGCTGGTGCCCAACCAGTTCGTCAGCGTCGGCACCGACAACCTGGTCACGATCGTCTGCAAGCACCACGAGATGGGCGAAGGCAACACCACGGGCCTGGCCACGCTGGTGGCCGACGAGCTCGATGCCGACTGGTCGCTGGTGCGCACCGAGTACGCGCCGGCCGATGCGAAGCGCTACGCGAACCTCGCGTTCGGCACGATGCAGGGCACGGGCGGCTCGTCGGCGATGTCCAATTCCTACCTGCAGTACCGCGAGGCCGGCGCCACGGCGCGCGCGATGCTGGTGGCCGCCGCGGCCGACGCCTGGAAGGTGCCGGCCGGCGAGATCCGCACCAGCGACAGCGTGCTGACCCACGCCTCGGGCCAGCGGGCCACCTACGGCGAGATGGCCGCGGCGGCGGCCAGGCAGGCCGTGCCCGCCAAGCCGGCGCTCAAGTCGCCGGCGCAGTTCGCGCTGATGGGCCGCGACCGCTCCACGCCGCGGGTCGATTCGCCGTCCAAGTGCACGGGCACCGCGATCTACACCGGCGACGTCAAGCTGCCGGGCCTGCTCACCGCGGTCATCGCGTTCCCGCCGTCCTTCGGCGCGAAGATGGTGTCGTTCGACGCCGCGGCCGCCCGGAAGGTCAAGGGCGTCACCGACGTCGTGGCCGTGCCCGAAGGCGTGGCCGTCGTCGCCAAGGGCACGTGGGCCGCGATGCAGGGCCGGCGCGCGCTGAAGGTGACGTGGGACGAATCGGCCGGCGCGTCGCTCGACTCCGAGGCGCTGCTGGCGCAGTACCGCGAGATGGCGGCCCGGCCCGGCACGTCGTTCGCCAAGCCCGCGGCCGCACCGGCCGCCCCCGCGCGCACGGTCGAGGCGATCTACGAGTTCCCGTTCCTGGCGCACGCGCCGATGGAGCCGCAGGGCTGCGTCGCGTGGCTGCACGACGGCCAGCTCGAGACCTGGGCCGGCCACCAGTTCCCCACCTTCGACCACATGCTCGCGGCCAAGGCGGCCGGGCTGCCGCTGGACAAGGTCCGGCTGCACACGCTCGTCTCGGGCGGCAGCTTCGGCCGCCGCGCGAACGTGTGGAGCGACTTCACGGTGGCCGCGGTCAACGTGGCCGTCGCGATCAAGGGCCGCGCGCCGGTGCGCCTGCAGTACAGCCGCGAGGACGACATGAGCGCGGGCCTGTACCGGCCGATGATGCTGCACTCGCTCAAGGTGGGCCTGGACGGCGCCGGCAAGGTGGCGTCGTGGCAGCACGTGGTGGTGGGCCAGTCCATCATGGCGGGCACGCCGATGGCGCCGATGATGGTCAAGGACGGCGTCGACCCGACGTCGGTCGAGGGCGTGCACCCGACGTCCTACGACCTGCCGATGATGGACGGCCAGGTGCACGACGTCGCGCTGCCCGTGCGCCCGCTGTGGTGGCGCTCGGTGGGCAACACGCACACCGCGTACGTGATGGAGACGATGATGGATCGCCTCGCGCGCGCCGCGGGCCAGGATCCCCTGGCCTTCCGCCTGGCGCTGCTCGAGAAGAACGAGCGCGCGACGCGCACGCTCAAGCTGGTGGCCGAGAAGTCGGGCTTCGGCAAGGCGATGCCGCCCGGCTCGGCGCAGGGCATCGCGCTGCACGAGAGCTTCGGCACCGCCGTCGCGCAGGTGGCCGACGTCACGATCAAGGACGGCAAGGTGCGCGTCGACAAGGTATGGTGCGCGGTCGACTGCGGCGTGGCCGTCAACCCCGACGTGATCCGCGCGCAGATGGAAGGCGGCATCGGCTTTGCGCTCGGCGCGCTCTACTACAGCGAGATCGAGCTGAAGGCTGGCAGGCCGGTGCAGCGCAACTTCGACCAGTACCGCTCGCTGCGGATCTACGAGATGCCCGCCGTCGAGGTGTTCATCGCGCAGAGCACGGCCTCGCCCACGGGCGTCGGCGAGCCCGGCGTGCCGCCGCTCGCCCCCGCGGTCGCGAACGCGATCGCGCGCGCGGGCGGGCCCGAGGTGCTGCGGCTGCCGTTCGCGCGGGCGGGGCTGGTGCAGGCCTGAGCCGGCGCCGGCCCGTTCACATCGAGCCGAGCTCGTCGTCGGCGTCGAGCAGGCGCTCCTCGAGGGCGCCCAGCTCGCCGCCGAGCTCCTCCAGGTCGACCGAGCTCGCGCGCAGCGCCGGGAACAGGCCCGTGCGCTCCTGCTCCATCGCGTCGACGAACAGCTCCTGCAGCACGCGCACGCCGGCGTCGTAGCGCGGCTCCGTCGCGTCGCCGGCCTGGACGTCGGCAATGGACTCCTCCAGCGCGGCCTGCGACTCCAGCGTCTCCTCGACGGGCGTGTCGTCGTCGAGCGCCGCGCGCGCGGCCGGATAGAGGATCTCGCGCTTGGCCTGCACGTGCACGATCAGCAGCGAACAGATCTCCTGCGCGAGCTCGCGTCGCTCGTCGGCCTCCGCGGCCTCGGCCACGAGCGCGTCGTAGCGGTCGAACAGTTCGAGGATCTGGTCCTGCTCGTCGGAGAGCAGTTCGAGGGCGTCCTGGGCGGTCGGCGCGCGCAATGCGTTGGTGCTCATGCGGACTCCTTGGTGGCCACGGGGGGGTGGGCGCGCGCGGCGGGCCGTGGACGCGCAAGGTGTTTTACGGCAAGGCACATGCCCCCGCTGGCCGCGCGGCCGTTGGCACGGCCGTTGCCACTTGCTGCACGTCCACGACGCAAGGGCGTGGAGCCAACCAACCACTCCAGGAGATAGCGATGAAAGCAATCACCCGACTCGCAGCGATCGCCCTGAGCGTCGCGGGTGTCGCCGGCGGCGTCGCCATTGCGCAGACCACGCTCGACCCGAAGCAGGCGGCCGACAACCCCGACACCGCCAACTACCCCTATTCCAAGAACAGCTACCTCAAGCGCGACGGCACGCTCAGCGGCGACCAGAAGGCGCCGGCCGTGACCGAGAGCGCCACCGACACCTCGCGCACGTGGAGCTCGACCACCACGACGACCACGACCGCCGCCGCCCCGGCCCCGGTCGAGACCGCGCCCGTCGCGGCCGCACCGGTCGAGGAGCCCGCGACCGTGGCCGATGCCTCGCCCCCGCCGCGCGCCGACCGCAACTGACGCACCGTCTCCCGAGGGCCGCGATTCGCGGCCCTTCTTCTTGATGGGCGGCCGCAGGCGAAACCGGCACGCGCCGCACGATCGGTAGGGCGGGTCACCTGACCCGCGTCGCCGGCACGCGAAACCGCCCCCGGAACGCCCAGCTCAACGCGTCGGATCCATCAACGCCTGCAGCAGCCGCCGCGCATGCAGGTCGTCGACGCAGCCAACGCCGTGGGCCGCGGCGATGGCCGCGCTCATGTCGTCGCGCCGCACTAGCCCCATGGCCCAGTTCGCGAACTGCCGACGCTCGGCCGTTTCCTGCAGCAACATGCGCACGTCGCGGTGGCGTGCATCGCGGCGAATGCGCGCCATCAACGCGGCGACGGCCTCGGCCCGGCCCTCGAGGACCTGCGCGAAGTGGCCGTCGCTCTGCGCCAGCATGCCCGTCAGGTCGAGCCGGCGGTTGTTGACCTGGGCCACGCCCAGGATGACCTGCACGTCGAGGTCCGACACCCCCTGGGCGATCTCGCTGACGTAGAAATGGCGCACCAGCATCCGTATTCATCTCCCGCACCGGTGCGGCAATCGCCATTCCGTCGACGGGCACGGACGCCGGCGGCACCCCGGCGGCGCCGCGCCTTGGCCCGCTTGCGCTACGCTCGCACCGAATCCGCGCAACCCATGACCACCACGATCGTCTTCGGCGCATTCGACCGCCACAACCTGGGCGACCTGCTGCTTGCCCACGTCGCCGCCGCCCTGCTGCCGCGCGACGAGCCGGTCGTCTTCGCCGGACTCGCCGCGCGCGACCTGCGCCCGTTCGGCGGCCACGACGTGCAGGCGCTGCACGCGCTGCGCGACGACCCGCGGCTGCGCGGCGCGCGCCTGCTGCATGCCGGCGGCGAGATCCTGACCTGCCGCGCGCACGACGCGGCCGTCATGCTGCTGGAACCGTCGGAAGTCGACGCGACGCTGGCCTTCCTCGCCGCCCACCCCGACGACGCACCCGCGTGGCGCCGCGCGATGCTGGGCACGGACGACGACCTGCCCTACGTCGTCGGACGCGGCGGCTTTGGCTGGCTGGCGTCGGTCGCCTTCGCCGGCGTCGGCGGCGTCGCGCTCGGCACCCTGCCCGAGGCGACCCGCGCCGCCCTGCTCGAGCGCCTGTTGGCGGCCGACGCGCTCACCGTGCGCGACGCCGTCACGCAGGCGCAGCTCCATGCGGCCGACGTCGTCGCGCCCCTGATGCCCGATCCGGCCGAGCTCGTCGAGACGCTGTTCGGCGACGCGATCCGCGCCCGCGTCAACGCGCCGGCCATCGCCGACCTGCGCCAGGCGTTTCCCGGCGGCTGGCTGGCGGTGCAGCTGTCGACCGAGTTCGCGGACGATGCGACGCTCGCACAGGTCGCCGACCAACTGGCGGCCATTCCCGACGATACGGGACTGGGTATCGTCCTGTTCCGCGCCGGTGCGGCGCCGTGGCATGACGATCCGGCGCTGCTGGCGCGCCTGGCCCATCGCCTTCCGGTGCGCCATGTGCGCGTGTTCGATTCACTGGACGTGTGGGACCTCTGCGCCCTGCTGGCCCACGCGCATGCGGCCTTGTGCAGCAGCCTGCACGGCGCGCTCGTCGCCCGCGCGTTCGGCGTGCCGGCGCTCGGCCTGGAGGCGCCCCGACCGGCGCAGGGACGCAAGCTCGCCGCCTACGTGTCGACCTGGCATGCGCTCGACGCGCCGGTGCTGCGCCAGTTCGGCGACATCGGCGCCCGGCTGCGCGAGGCTCTCGCCGGCGACCCGGCGCCCCGCCGCGCGCATGCGCGCGAGCGGGCGTCACGCGCGCTCGCGACGATGCGTGGGCTCCTCGCGCCAGGCTGACCCGTCCGACTACCGCCGCGGTGGCGTGTGGCCGCGATCGGTCGCCACGTGCTCGTGGTAGACCTTGTCGAGCACCGGCCCGCGGTCGGTGTCCTGCGACGGGCCCAGTTCGTCCTCCAGTGCCTGGCGGCCGATCTCGACCTGGCGCTCGCTCGCGCGCGCCTGGCTGCGTGCCGACTCGTCGAGTTCGTGCGGCAGCGCCGGCTCGGCCCGGCGCTTGCCCACGCCGTCTTCGCGCATGCCCTTGTCGGGCAGGGAGGTTCGTTCGTCCATGGCTGCTCCTCTGTCGTGTGGATATGACCTGCGCGGCAAGCGGGGCTCCCCGCGGCGCCTCGGTTCGCGCACTCAATGCCCAGGCGGCGGGCGCCGTCACGGCTTGTCGGCCGCACCGGCAGCGCGGATCAGGCTGATCTGGCCGTCAGACTCGAGGTACATCGCCTTGACGTCGGCCAGGTCCTCCAGCCCTTCCTCGCGCACCTTGGCCATCAGCTCCGCCGGCGAGATGAACTCGCGCCGCATGTTGCGACGGTTGCAACGCCCGTCGCGCACGAGGCACAGGCGTCGCGCCGCGAACAGGCGCTCGACCCGCGGGAAGCGGAACGTCGCCCAGTCGATGAGCACGTTCCAGGTCACCAGCGTCAGGATCAGCACGATGGTGTCCGTGGGCGAGGAGGCGTCGCCGATCATGCCGTTCTGCGCGGCGTCGCCCAGCAGCACGACGAACAGGAAGTCGGTGATGCCCATCGAGCCGACGTCGCGCCGCAGGATCAGGCGGAACACGAGCACGAGGAACCAGTACATCACGCTGCCGCGCACGACCAGTTCGATCGCGGGCATCGTCATCGCGAAAACGTCGACGAGATCCTTGAAGTCCATGCTGCTCACCTTGCCGGCTCGGCCGTCGTCCAGGATGCTGCACGACAGGCAACGCCGGTGCCCGATCGGGCCCGTACCTTGCCGTCGTCCCAGGGACACGGGCCCGGCAGCGGGTCCGCCGTCGTCGTCCAACCCCACATGACACGCGAGACACCATGGAACAGACCACCACCGGCAAGCCCTACACGACCAACGAAGCCGCCCCTGGCGAGCCGACGCCGTTCCCCGTCGGCGGCCAGGCCGCGAGCGCGACCGCCAGCGATGCTGCCGCCGAGGCCCGCCGCCACGACCCGGCCGCCGCCGCGGCCGCGGCGCCGGCCGTCCACGACCTGCTGGGCCGCGTGACGCAGCGCGCGCACGACGCGGTCGACGGCGTGTCCAACCGCATCTCGACGACGTTGGACGGCCTGCAGGGCAGCGCCTCCAGCGTCGGCGACACGCGCGACGAATGGCTGGAATCGGCACGCGAGGCGATCCGCCAGCACCCGTTCGCCGCGCTCGGCGGCGCCGTGCTCGTCGGCCTGGCGCTGCGCAGCGTGCTCTCGTCGCGCAACGACTGACGCGCCGCGCCGCGGGCGCCGCCACGGACGGGGAACGGCCATTGCCGCCTTCAGGGCAACCCTTTGCAGGAGCACCCCATGGCATCCCTTCATCCCGAACGCCCCTTGGCCGTGGTCACCGGCGCGTCGTCTGGCATCGGCCGCGAGCTCGCCCGGCTCGCGGCCCAGGACGGGCATGACCTCGTGATCGCGGCCGACCAGGGCCCGCTCGACCAGGCCGCGGCAGCCTTGCGCGCACTCGGCGCCAGCGTCGAGGCGGTGGAGGCCGACCTGTCCACATCCTTCGGCGTCGACAAATTGATGCTCGCGATCGACGGCCGCCCCGTCGACGTGCTGGTGGCCAATGCCGGCCACGGGCTGGGCCACGGCTTCCTGGACAAGCCCTTCAGCCAGGCCAAGCACGTGGTCGACACCAACGTCACGGGCACGCTGGACCTGCTGCACCGCGTGGGCAAGCGCATGCGCCAGCGCGGGCGCGGCCGCATCCTGATCACGGGCTCGATCGCCGGCCTGATGCCAGGTTCGTTCCAGGCCGTCTACAACGGCACCAAGGCCTTCATCGACTCGTTCTCGTTCGCCCTGCGCAACGAGCTCAAGGACACCGGCGTCAGCGTCACCTGCCTGATGCCCGGGGCCACCGAGACGCACTTCTTCGAGCGCGCCGACATGCTCGACACCCAGGTCGCCAGCGAGGAGAAGGCCTCGCCCGCGGAGGTCGCCGAGGATGGCTGGCACGCGATGAAGGACGGCCAGGACCACGTGGTAGCGGGCTGGAAGAACAAGGTCACGGCCGCCATGACGCACGTCGTGCCCGACCGCATGCTGGCCGAACAACACAGGCAGATGGCCGAGCCGGGTTCGGCGCGCCACTGAAGATCCCATGACCGACTTCAACATCACCGAGGGACCGGTGGCCCCGGCAGCCAACACCACCGACGGCACCACCTCGCGCCGCGAGCGCATCCTCGAGGCGGCCGCGCGCGCCTTCTCCACCCATGGCTACCGCGGCAGCAGCCTGCGCGACATCGCGCGCGACGCGGGCTGCTCGCTCACGCTGCTGGACCACCACTTCGGCGGCAAGAGCCAGCTGCTCGACGCGGTGCTCCAGGCGCAGCACCACAGCTGCGCCAAGCGCCTCGCCGGGCTGCGCGCCAGCGTCGAGGCGGCATCCACCCTCGACCTGGACGACTTCGTGGCGCGCTGGGCCAACTACGAGTTCGACCTGTACACCACGCCCCAGGGCCGGCTGTACCTGCAGCTGATGATGCGGCTGTCGATGGAGGCCGAGGTCGAATCGCAGCGCAGGCGCGACCTCGATTGCGCGCAGGTGCTCGTCGTGGAGGCGTTCGGCCGCGCGCGGCCCGGCCTGGGCGCGCAGGCGCTGCAGGCGGGCTGGTCGCTGGCCAGCGCCGCGCTGTACACCGCCATCGTGCATGCCGACGAAGGCACGCCGCCCGAGGGCGTGACGGCGTCGACGCCCGAACGCCGGCGCACGATCGCCTTCCTGGTCGAGGGCCTCAAGGGCTGCTGGCGGGCGAGCGGCGGCGCCGCGACGCAGGCCTGACCGTCGGGAGGGCGTTCAGCGGCGCACGCGGGAATGCCCCGCTGCGCTGGCCGCCCTGGCGGCCTAACATGCGGCTGCGCTCGAGGAGCGTCGCTGCGCCGGGCCCGGCACGCGGCCTGCTCCACGGTCGCGCGCGAACGCCACGTCGTCGTTCGAGTCCTGCCACGCCCATGGACCCACAAGACCAGCCACCCCCCCCGTCCACTGCGGTGCAGACCAGCGAGGAGCGCTTTCGCCTGCTGGTCGAGAGCGTGCGCGACTACGCGCTGTTCATGCTCGACCCCGGCGGCCACGTGCTGACCTGGAACGCCGGCGCCGAGCGCTTCAAGGGCTGGAAGGCCGAGGAGATCGTCGGCAGCCACTTCTCCCGCTTCTATCCGCCCGATGCGCTCGCGCGCGGCCTGCCCGAGGAGGAACTGCGGCGCGCGAACGAGGACGGCTCGTTCGAGGACGAGGGCTGGCGCGTGCGCAAGGACGGCTCGATGTTCTGGGCCAACGTCGTCATCACCGCGATGCGCGACGAGCAGGGCCAGCTGGTCGGCTTCGCCAAGCTCACGCGCGACCAGACGCAGCGCCGCCAGCACGAGGAGGCGCTGCGGCTCAGCGAGGAGCGCTTCCGGCTGCTGGTCGAAGGCGTGTCCGACTACGCCATCTTCATGCTGGACGTGAACGGCCTGGTCGCGAGCTGGAACGTCGGCGCGCAGCGCATCAAGGGGTATGCGGCCGACGAGATCATCGGCCGGCATTTCTCCGTGTTCTATCCGCCGGAGGTGGTCGACAGCGGCTGGCCCGAGCACGAGCTGCGCGAGGCCGCGGCGACGGGGCGCTTCGTCGACACGGGCTGGCGCGTGCGCAAGGACGGTTCGAAGTTCTGGGCCGGCGTGACCATCACGGCGATGCGCGACGACGCGGGCACGCTGCTGGGCTACGCCAAGCTCACGCGCGACCTCACCGAGCGCAAGCGCGTCGAGGCCATCGAGATGGCCAGCGTGGAACGCGAGGAGATCCTCGACGCCGAGCGCAACGCGCGCATGGCCGCGCAGCGCGCGACGCGCGTGAAGGACGAGTTCCTCGCCACGCTGTCGCACGAGCTGCGTACGCCGCTCAGCGCGATCCTCGGCTGGACGCAGGTGCTGCTCAAGGGCCACGCCACCAGCGCCGCCGACCAGCGCCGCGCGATCGAGGTCATCGACCGCAATGCCCGCGCCCAAGTGCAGCTGATCGACGACCTGCTCGACCTGAGCCGCATCATGACCGGCAAGCTGCGGCTCGACCTGCGCCAGGTAGCGATCCTGGACATCGTGCAGGCCGCGCTCGACTCCGCCGCGCCCGCGGCCGCGGCCAAGGAGATCCGCCTGATCAGGCTGCTCGACCCGGCGCGCGCGATCGTCAACGGCGACGCGGGCCGGCTGCAGCAGGTGGTGTGGAACCTGCTCACCAACGCGATCAAGTTCACGCCACGCGGCGGCCAGGTGCAGGTGCTGCTGCAGCGCGTGAACTCGCACGTCGAGCTGAGCGTGGCCGACACGGGCATCGGCATCCCCCAAGGCTTCCTGCCGCAGGTGTTCGAACGGTTCTCCCAGCGCGACGGCTCGACCACGCGCGCGCACGGCGGCCTCGGACTGGGCCTGGCGATCTGCCGCCAGCTGGTGGAACTGCACGGCGGCAGCATCCGCGCGGCCAGCCCCGGCGAGGGCCTGGGCGCCACGTTCTCGGTGGACCTGCCGGTCTCGATCATGCAGGTCGAATCGGAGCGGGCCCGCGCGCATCCGACCGCGGAGCTGCACGAGGGCGACGCGCTGTCGATGCCGCGCCTGGACGGCGTGCACGTGTTCATCGTCGACGACGAGCCCGACGCCCGCGAGCTGCTGCAACGCGTGCTCGGCGACCAGGGCGCGATGGTGACGGTGTTCGAATCCGCGGACGCCGCGCTGGCGACCATCGCGACATCGCGGCCCACGGTCATCATCAGCGACGTCGGCATGCCGGGCATGGACGGCTACCAGATGATGCGCACGCTGCGCGCGAGCGAGTCGCGCGAGTCGCGCATCCCCGCGCTGGCGCTGACCGCGTTCGCGCGCGCCGAGGACCGCAAGCGCGCGCTCATCGCCGGCTTCCAGGCGCACCTGGCCAAGCCGTTCGACGTCGCGGAGCTGCTGCTGCTGGTCGCGGGGCTGGTGGGCCGGACCTGAGCCGGCCCCGCCACGACCAATCGCAGATCGTCGCCTACCGCAACGCGGTCGCCGAGCAACTGGACAAGTACGAGCGCGAGGATGTCTCCGACGCGAAGGACAAGCGCCTGCTGGACAAGGCCCGCGCCGCGATCGCGGCGTACGTCGCGCTGTGGGAGCCGCTGCGCGCCACCTCGATGCAGGCCCTGGGCGACCCGACCAAGCTCGCCGAGGCTGCCGCCGCGATGAACGGGCCGTCCGCCAAGGCCTACGCCGACGTCGACGACGCCGTGCAGGCCTGGTGGAACTACAACTTGGAGTGGTCGAACGGCGAAGCCACGTCGTCCAAGGCGACGTACACGAACGCCAGGCTCGTGCTGGTCGCGATGGTCGCCGCGGCGCCGGCCCTCGGCGGCGCCGCGGCGTGGCTGATCACGCGGTCCATCACCGGGCCGATCGGCCGTGCCGTGCAGGTCGCCACGACTGTGGCCGCGGGCGACCTCAGCTCGCGCATCGTCGTGCGCGGCAAGGACGAGACGGCGCGGCGGCTGCAGGCGCTGGCCACGATGAACGACAGCCCGCGATGCCAGGCATGTGCCGCGAGGCGGAAGACGCGGGTCAGACGACCCGCCCTACCGGATTCCTCGCAGGGACGAGGCACGGTCAATCGCTGACCTTGACCCAGTCGTAGTACGCCGCCCCGCCGCCGCCGCTGTACGTGCCCAGGAAGCTCTTGGCGCCCGCCGAGTTGTCGCCCACCCAGTGGTTGAGCATCAGCTGCATCGGCGCCGAGATCGTCGTGTTCACGCGGCGGAACTCGGTCTCCACGCCGCTGTCGGACACGTTGAACCAGCGCACGTAGGTCGGTCGCCATTCGAAGCCGATGGTGCGCCAGCCGGTGGACACCGCGTACTGCTGGTAGTTCTGCTTGTCCGCCGTCCATACGTTGGTGTGCAGCGTGCGCCCGCCGTTGATGAACTCGATGTCGATCTCGTTGTGGCTGGGCGTGCCCGCGGTGCCGGTGTACAGGAAGAACGAGCTGTCGGCGCCCGCGATCGTGCCGGGCTGCATGCGCACGACGAACTTGCCGTACGTGAAGCTCTGCCACGTGCGGATCTCCGAGCACTTGACGGCCGACGGGACCGCGCTGTTGACGTTGAGCACCAGGTTGCTGTTGCCGGCCAACCAGACCTCGCTGTATGCGAAGGTGCAGCCGAAGGGCGAACCGTTGCGCCAGTTGGACGTCTGCCAGTTGCCGCCGTTCGGACCGCCGGTGCCGTCGAAGCCGTCAAAGAAATTCGTGGCGTGGGCTGCGGGCACCAGAGCCGCGGCCATTGCAAATCCAGCGATGAGTTGTCGCATGATGTCTCCTGCCTTGTCGTTGATGGGGGCGATCAGGGAATGAGCGACACGCTGCCGACGATGACATCGTGCGAGCCTGCGGACTTGGCGTCATTGATGACGTCGATGGCGTACAGGCCGGTGAGGCGCTGGTGAAGCGTGGTCGTCGACGCGGCACAGTAGCTGGGCAGCGCGAACGTGGCGTCGTTCAGATCGATGACGAACTCCAACAGCGTGGCCGACACGAGCGCCTGCATCGTGGGCGCGCAGCCGTCCGGCGCGACCGGCGACGGTTGCAGCTTGAGCGTCAATGTGCCGTCGGTCGTCGACGCGAGGTGGATGCGCAGCTTCGAGAAGCCCGACGCATCCAGAGGAGCGGCCGTGCCGCCTGAGATGTTGTTCGGAGCGTACAGGCGCAACGCGGTGCCGGCGTAGCCCTGGTCGCCCTGGTCGTGCGCGAGCGTCGCGGAGAACGTCTCCGCGCCGGCCGCATACGTGATGGTGCCAGGCGTCAGGTCGCTGGGGGTGGCCGCGAAGGAATACGAGATGACGGAGCCGCCCTCGGCCGTGTCGCTCGCATCGACCGGGGTCGCGAAGGCGGTGTCGGGCGTCGGGGCCGGCGTGGGTGCGGGGGTCGGCGCCGGCGTCGGGGACGGTGTGGGCGCAGGCGTCGGGGCCGGCGTCGGGGCTGGCGTGGGTGCAGGCGTCGGGGCCGGTGCGGGCGCAGGCGTCGGGGCCGGCGTGGGTGCGGGCGTCGGGGCCGGCGTGGGCGCAGGCGTCGGGGCGGGCGTGGGCGCCGGCGTGGGCGCGGGGCTGTCGTCGCCGCCGCATCCGGCCAACGCCAGCGAGGCGACGAGGCCCATCAGCAGTCCCAGGCGCGCCAGCGAGTTCGTGTTGTCCATTCAAATGTCTCCGTTGTGGTTGGCTAGCGTCGTCATCGTGCCGACGCCGCCTCGCGCGCACCGGTGCGCGCTTGCGGAGGACTTGATGGATCTTGCGAACTTGCGAACTTGCGGGCGAACGCGGGGCTCAGGCCATGCGCGGCTCGACCGGCATGCCCAGCTCGCAACGCACGTGGCGGCCGCCGGGCGCGCAACGCGCGGGGTCGTAGCGCTCGCGGAACGAGCCGATCGCCAGCTGGTACGCCCCCTGCGGCAGCCACTGGCCCAGCAGCGCGTGCCAGCCGTCGGCGATGTCGGCGGCGGAGCCGTCGTACTGCAGCGTGGCCATCCAGCGCGCCGGGACGCGCTTGTGCAGCAGCGGCGGCGGGCACGCGCCCGCGAGCGCGAAGCCCGGCGGCAGCTGCACGCAGGCATCCATGCGGCAACGCTCGGGGCCGACGATGGCCGGATCGTCCAGCCCCATGAAATACAGCGGCTGGCCGACCAGGCCCAGCGCGCGCACGGCGCTCATGAAGCGATCCCACAGGGCCGGCGCCACGAGGCCGAAGTCGCCGCGCCCGCGCATGAACAGCACGTCCATCTCCGGCTCGCGCGCGACCGTCACGGGCGGCATGCCGCGCATCCAGCGCTCGTCGTCCTGCGCGCGGCCGCGCCAGGTGGACGGCGTCATGCCGAAGCGCTCGCGGAACGCGCGCGCGAAGCCCTCGGGCGACGCGAAGCCGCAGTTCAGCGACACGGCGGTGATCTTCTCGTCCGGGCAATGGCGCAGCCGGCCGGCGGCGACGTCGAGCCGCCGGCGCCGCACGAACTCGTTGAGCGTCTCGCCGCTCCACAGGTGGAACAGGCGGTGGAAATGGAACGGCGAGATCGCGGCGACCGTGGCCATGCGCTCGAGCGACAGCTCGTCGTCCAGGTGCGCGTCGACGAAGTCGACCACGGCCTCGAGGCGCCGCACATGGTGGCCGTGCAGCGCGAGCGCCGGGCGCGCGGCGGGTAACGGCAGGGCGGCGGCCGCGGCGCGCATCACCGGGTCTTCAACGGATGCGTGGTTCCGCGCACCACCAGTCGCAGGCCGGGCACGGGCTCGCCGCCCGGCGGCGCCGCGCCGAGCGCGACGAGCAGCTGGTGCGCGGCCGCGCGGCCCATCTCGTAGATCGGCTGGTGCACGGTGGTCAGCGCCGGGGTCATGTAGGCCGATTGCGGCAGGTCGTCGAAGCCCACCAGCGAGATGTCCTCGGGCACGCGCACGCCGCGCTCGTAGAGCACCTGGCGCGCGCCCCAGAGCGTCTGGTCGTTGGCGCAGAACACGGCGGTGAACTCGTGGCCCGCGTCGAGCAGCTGCGCGATCGCCTGGCTGCCGCCCGTCTCCATGTAGGTGCCCACGCGCAGCAGCCGCGGGTCGACGGCCAGGCCCGCCTCGCTGTGCGCGCGCATGTAGCCTTCGCGGCGGTCGACGGCGTCGGGGTAGGCCACCGGGCCGCTGATGTGCGCGATGCGCGTGTGGCCCAGCTCGATCAGGTGGCGCACCGCGCGGCACGCGCCCTCGACCTGGTCGCAATGCAGCGAGAACACGTTGGGCGCCTGCAGCTCGCGGCCGGTGATGGCGATGGGCAGCTTGCGCGCCATGTCGCTCACCTGCTCGTCCTGCAGGTTGCCGCCCAGGATCACCATCGCGTCGACGCGGCGCGCGATCAGCAGCCGTGCGCGATCGAGTTCCTCGGCCGGGTTCCAGTGGCCGGGCACGACGATGGGTGCGTAGTCGCTGCCCTGGAGCACGTCCTCGATGCCCTGCGCGCCGCGCGTGAAATACGGTGACTCGAGTTCCTGGGTCAGCACGCCGATCGTGCGCGTGGAGCCGCTGCGCAGGCTCTGCGCGGCGAAGTTGGGCCGGAACTGCAGGCGCTCGATGGCCTTCTCGACGGCGGCGCGCTTGTCCTCGGTCACGCGCGCCGTGCCATTGAGGATGCGCGACACCGTGGACGCCGACACCCCCGCGAGGCGGGCGACGTCCAGCAGCGTGGCGGGTTCGGCGAGTGTCTTTTCCTTGGACGGCATGGGCGAGGTTCGGGCGACCGGGGCGGCCGCGACGGATGTCGTGCGGCGCCGCCATGTTAACGACGGCCGGACGCCACACCGGCACGGCCGCCGGATGCGGCGAAGTCTAATTCGTGAAATCGTTATCACGCCAGGAGGGAAAACATGGAGCCCGCAGGCCGGCAAGGCCTCCAGGATCAATATTCATAGGCGCTTTGCGCGGCGATCAGGGTATTCACCAACTCGACCGTCAACCCATTGACCGCCTGACAACGTTGTCTCACACTGAAGCCTGAAAACGATATCAAGAACAACCGGAGACGCCGTTCCTCATGCGCCGACGCGCCCTGCTTCCCCTGCCGCTCGCCTGCCTGGCCGCCCGCCCCGCGCTCGCCGCGGCGGCGCGCACCACGCTGGCGGTGGCCGCGTTCCCCGACCTCGATCGCAGCGCCAAGATCGCCATCGAGTCGTGGGCCGCCACGCATCCGCAGGTCGACGTGCGCCTGACGACCCGCGCCTTCGACGACCACCACACCGCCATGACGACGGCGATCGCCACCGGCGCGAACCTGCCCGACGTGATGGCCGTCGACATGGACTACCTGGGCAAGTTCACGCAGGCCGGCGGCCTGGAGGACCTGGACGCGCCGCCGTACGACGCCCGCGCCCTCGCGCCCCGGCTCGCGCGCTTCACGCTCGGCCCGGCCACCGGCCTCGCCGGCCACCTGCGCGCGCTGCCGGCCGACATCGGCCCCGGCGCCCTGTTCTACCGCGCCGACCTGCTCGCGCGCGCCGGCATCGGCGAGGACGAGCTGACGCGCGACTGGGACGCGTACATCGCCGCCGGCGTCAGGCTCAAGCAGGCCACCGGCATCTACCTGCTGGCCAGCGCGATCGACCTGAAGGACATCCTGATCCGCGCCGGCCTGGCCGACGGCCAGGGCGTCTACTTCGACGACGCGGGCCGCCCGCAGGTGACCACGCAGCGCTTCGTGCAGGCGTTCGCGCTCGCGCGCGCGGCGCGCCGGGCGGGCATCGACGCGCGCATCGCCGCGTGGAGCAGCGAGTGGAGCGAAGGCTTCCGGCGCGATCGCGTCGCCACGCAGATGATGGGCTCGTGGCTGGCCGGCCACCTCAAGAACTGGATCGCGCCCGCGCAGGCCGGCCTGTGGCGTTCGGCGCCGCTGCCCGCCGGCACGTCCGCCTCGTGGGGCGGCTCGTTCTGGGCGATCCCCGTGCGCGCCGCGCACAAGCCGCTCGCCTGGGACTTCATCCGCACGCTGTGCCTCGATCGCGCGCAGCAGCTCGAGGCGTTCCGCCGGCTCGACGCCTTCCCCGCGCTGCTGGCCGCGCAGCAGGACGACTACCTCGCGCAGCCCATCGCCTACCTGGGCGGCCAGGCCGCGCGCCTGCAGTGGCGCAGCGCGAGCGAACGCGTGCCCGCGCTGCACGTCGACCGCTACGACCAGGTCGCCAAGGCCATCGTCGAGGCCGAGCTCGACCAGGTGCTGCAGCACGACAAGCCCATTCCGCAGGCCCTGGTCGACGCCCGCGCCGCCATCGAGCGCCGCGTGCGCCGCTATTGAGATCCGAGCCATGCACGCCGCCGCCAACCCCTCGCACCGCCGCCGCCCGCTGATCCCGGCGCGCTGGGCGCCCTACGTCTTCATCAGCCCGTTCTTCCTGCTGTTCGCCGCCTTCGGCCTGTTCCCGCTGCTGTTCTCGGTGGCGCTGTCGTTCCACCAGTGGGATCCGGTGGGCGGCGTCTGGAACATGCGCTGGGTGGGCCTGGACAACTTCGCCTACGCCGTCGCGCGCGACGACTGGCTGCGCAAGGCGATGTTCAACACGGTGTGGATCGCGCTGGTGTCGGGCCTGCCGCAGCACCTGGTCGCGCTGCCGCTCGCGTGGTTCCTGCACCGCGCCTTCGGGCGCTGGCGCAACGCGGTGGTCGGCGCGTACTTCCTGCCGTTCATCACGTCGACCGTGGCGATCTCGCTCGTGTTCTCGTCGCTGTTCTCCAAGGACTACGGCCTGGTCAACGCCGCCTTCGCCACGCTGCGCGAGGTGCCCGTCCTCGGCTGGCTGATGCCGGGGCAGGCGATCGACTGGGGCCAGCCGGGCTACACGAAGTGGATGATCAGCGCGGTCGTCTTCTGGCGCTACGTCGGCTGGAACACGGTGCTGTACCTGTCGGCGATCCAGACCATCCCGCCCGAGCTGCTGGAAGCCGCGCAGATCGACGGCGCGAGCGCGCGCCAGCGCTTCCTGCACATCGTGCTGCCGCTGCTCAAGCCGATGGTGTTCCTGGCGGTGACGCTGTCGCTGATCGGCAACCTGCAGCTGTTCGAGGAGCCCTTCATCCTGACCGGCGGCACCGGCGGCATCGACCAGGCCGGCAAGACCGCGGCGATGCACATGTACGCGGTCGCCTTCATGGACGGCGACTTCGGCACCGCCTCGGCCATCGCCTGGCTGCTGTTCCTGCTCATCGTGGGCGCCACCGCGATCAACAAGCGCCTGCTGGGAGCACGCGCATGACACCGCCCTCCGCCATGCCTGTCGCTTCCATGCCCGGCGCCGCCCCGCGCGGCGCCGCCCCCGCGCGTCCGCGCGCCCGTGCCCGCGAGGGCCGCGGCGCCCTGCTCGTCGGCCGCGCCATCGTGCTCGCCGGCGCGGTGGTGATGCTGCTGCCGTTCTGGTTCATGTTCGTGTTCGCCACGCACAGCAACAGCGAGATCCTGTCGATGCCGCCGCCGCTGTGGTTCGGCACGTCGCTGGGCGACAACCTGCGCGAGCTGCTCACGCGCCTGCCCACGTTCTGGCAGAACCTGGGCTGGAGCTTCTACGTCGCGCTCGCGACCACGCTGCTCAACCTCGTGTTCTGCAGCCTCGCCGGCCACGCGTTCGCGCTGCTGGAATTCGCCGGCAAGGAGCGCTTCTACGCCGCCGTGATGATGACCATGCTGCTGCCGGCCTTCCTGTTCATGGTGCCCACCGCGCTCACCATGAGCTGGCTGGGCTGGACGAACGAGGAGCGTGCGCTGATCGTGCCGGCCGCGTGCAGCGCGCTGGGCATCTTCCTGATGCGCCAGTACATCGAGGCCGCGATCCCGCGCGACCTGGTCGAGGCCGCGCGCCTGGACGGCTGCAGCGAGTTCGCGATCTGGTGGCGCGTGGTGCTGCCGCTGCTGTGCCCGGCGCTGGGCACGCTGGCGCTGATCACCTTCATCGGCTCCTGGAACAACTTCATCAGCCCGCTGGTGGTGATGCGCGACATGGACCGCTACACGCTGCCGCTGGCGCTGCGATCGCTGCAGGGCTCGGGCCAGACGCCCTGGGGCGCGCTGTGCGCCGGCGCCGCCATCGCGGTGCTGCCGCTGCTGGTCCTGTTCGCGCTCGCCTCGCGCCGCCTCATCGACGGCCTCACCGCGGGAGCCGTCAAGAGCTGATCCCCACCCCCCACGCGAGCCGCGGCGAACCCTCGCGGCTTTTTCAAGATCTTTCCTGATAACGATTTCAAAGCCGCGAAAACGCGATTTCCAAGAAACGCCGACCGATGTCCAACCTGCACGAAACCTTCACGCTCTCGCCCCGCACCCGCGCCACGCTGGCGCGCGACTTCACCTGGGGCGTGGCCACCAGCGCCTACCAGATCGAGGGCGGCGCGGCCGCCGGCGGCCGCGCGCCGTCGATCTGGGACACCTTCTCGCACACGCCCGGCAAGACGGTGCGCGGCGAGACGGGCGACGTCGCGTGCGACCACTACCACCGCTGGCCCGAGGACGTGGCGCTGATGGCCTCGCTCGGCCTGGACGCCTACCGCTTCTCGATCTCGTGGTCGCGCGTGCAGCCGCTGGGCCACGGCGCCTGGAACGAGGAGGGCCTGGCGTTCTACGACCGCCTCGTCGACGCGCTGCTGGCCGCCGGCCTGCGCCCCAACGCCACGCTGTACCACTGGGACCTGCCGCAGGCCTTGCAGGACCAGGGCGGCTGGGCGTCGCGCGAGACGGCGCTGCGCTTTGCCGACTACGCCGAGCACATCGCGCGCCGCCTGGGGGACCGGCTCGCGTCGATCTCCACGCACAACGAGCCCTGGTGCACGGCGGTGCTGGGCAACGAGCGCGGCCAGTTCGCGCCGGGCTTCAAGGACGCGGCGCTCGCGGCGGACGTCTCGCACCACCTGCTGCTGTCGCACGGCCTGGCCGTGCAGGCCATGCGGGCGACGGGCTGCCGCACGCCGATGGGCATCGTGCTGAACCAGTCGTCGACCAGCGCGGCCACCGACAGCGCGGCCGACCATGCGCTCGCCGCCACCGAGTACGCGCGCTTCGTGCGCTGGTACATGGAGCCGATCTTCGCCGGCGGCTACCCGCAGGACGCGGGCATCCGGCACTACCCGCGCAACATCCAGCCGGGCGACTTCGCGATCATCGGCCAGCCGCTCGATTTCCTGGGCGTCAACTACTACACCCGCATCTGGGCCAGCGCAGCCACGCCGCCCGTGCCCGCGCCGCGCGCGCTCGGCGTCACCGACATGGGCTGGGAGATCCACCCCGAGGGCCTGACCGAGCTGCTGGTCGACCTGCACCGCCGCTACCCCGGCCTGCCGCCGATCTACCTGATGGAGAACGGCATGGCCAACGCGGGCGACGTCGTCACCGACGGCCACGTGGCCGACGCGGCGCGCATCGACTACATGCGCGGGCACCTCGAGGCCCTCGCGCGCGCCCGCGAGGCCGGCGTCGACATCCGCGGCTTCTTCTACTGGAGCCTGCTGGACAACTACGAGTGGGACTCGGGCTACGACAAGCGCTTCGGCCTCGTGCACGTGGACTACGCGACGCAGGTGCGCACGCCCAAGGACAGCGCGCTGTGGTACCGCGACACCATCGCGAGCCTGCGCCAGGAGACCGTCGATGGCTGATCTCAGCCTGCGCGGCGTGCGCAAGACCTTCGGCGGCACGACCGAGGTGCTGCGCGGCATCGACCTGGACATCGCCGATGGCGAGTTCATGGTCTTCGTCGGCCCGTCGGGCTGCGGCAAGTCCACGCTGCTGCGCCTGATCGCGGGGCTGGAGGAGGCCACCGACGGCGAGCTGCGCATCGGCGGCGAGCGCATGGACGGCGTGCCGCCCGCGGACCGCGGCGTGGCGATGGTGTTCCAGAGCTACGCGCTGTACCCGCACATGACCGTGGCGCAGAACCTGGGGTTCGCGCTGAAGATGGCGGGCCGGCCCAAGGCCGAGGTTGCCGCCGCCGTGGGCCGCGCCGCGGAGATCCTGCAGATCAGCACGCTGCTCGATCGCAAGCCCAAGGCGCTCTCCGGCGGCCAGCGCCAGCGCGTGGCCATCGGCCGCGCGATCGTGCGCGAGCCGCGCGTGTTCCTGTTCGACGAGCCGCTGTCCAACCTCGATGCGGCGCTGCGCGTGCAGATGCGGCTCGAACTGGCGCGGCTGCACCGCGAGCTGGGCACGACGATGGTCTACGTGACGCACGACCAGGTCGAGGCGATGACCCTGGGCGACCGCATCGCGCTGTTCAACGGCGGGCGCATCGAGCAGGTCGGGCCGCCGCTGGAGCTCTATGAGCGCCCCGGTTCGCGCTTCGTCGCGGGCTTCCTCGGCCAGCCGCGCATGAACTTCGTGCCGGCGGCGCAGCTCGACGCCGCCGGCCGCACGCTGTTCGCCGGCCGTGCCAACCCGCTGCCCCCCGACTGGACGCTGGGCGTGCGCCCGGACCACCTGCGCCTGCACGCCGAGGGGCCGGGCCTGGCCGGCCGCGTCGAGCGCCTGGAGCACGTCGGCGACGCCGTCCTCGCGTGGATCCGGCCCGCGACAGGCGGGGCCGCGCTCGCGGTTCGGCTCGCGCCCGGCGACGCGCTGCCCGAATCCGACGC